>Ga0180433_10001257_pt1 | contig 42602 bp, 68 predicted proteins | sample SS_ome_8_FD_132980 | JGI IMG/M metagenome (GOLD analysis project Ga0180433, IMG submission 132980) | Hypersaline lake sediment archaeal communities from the Salton Sea, California, USA - SS_1_D_1 metaG | ecosystem: Environmental > Aquatic > Non-marine Saline and Alkaline > Hypersaline >...
AAGGCCGGTCTTCCCGTCGATCAGAGTGAGATGGTTTTGCGGGTGCTGAAGGCGACAGACTGACGAGCGGGTAGCCCGTGACCGGGAGGTGACAACAATGGAGACTGATGCAATCAGGCGGCTTATCGCGACGGCCATTGCAACAGAGTTGGATGAAGTGGCTGATGAAGCCTGCACCCAACTCGCCGCTCTTGAGACCGAGAACATGAGGCTGCGAAAGGTGAACGCTGATCTGGATGGGGCCTTGAGCGTTCTTGCCGATGCTGCTAAGTGTGCAGAGGGCGGGCTGGCTGCCGACGATGAAGCTGCTATTGAACTGCGGGCTGTATTGGATGTCGTGACCCCCCTACTCGCCTCCGCGCCGAGCGATGGGGTGGTGGTGCGGAAGGCCAAGCTGCGGGAGATCGAGTGGGCAAGCTGCCGTTCCTTCTTCATTGACCCCTTTGGGGGACAGGTCGCATATGAGTGTTGCCCCGAATGTCGCGGTATCAAGCCGATCCCAGAAGATGATAGAGATCGTATCTACGAGCAGTGCGTTGGCCAGTTCGGATTCGACGAGGGGCACCGAGATGGCTGCTGGCTCGCCGCACTGATCGGCGAGGAGGACGGAAGGATTTGACGGCAACACTGTTAATCTGATATAGTTGGGTAGAACGTCCTGCGGCGATCTCGTCCCAGGCCTGGAGCGTGAAGATGGCAGGCGTAACGGTCAAACAAGAGGCTGCAATCCGGAAATATTTGGAGTGTGGCAACAAGAGCGAGGCATATCGCTTTGCCTACAACACAGAGCGGATGAAGGATAAGACCATCCACGAGAAAGCTTGCATTCTTTTCGCGGAGGACAAGGTTAGGGCAAGGCTCGAGGAACTACAGGCCAAGGCTGCCAAGCGCAACGATATTACCGTAGACCGTGTGCTCGGCGAGCTAGCATTGCTGGGGTTCTCCAACTTGGAAGATTACTTTAAGATCACGAGCGATGGTGAGCCATATGTGGACCTCTCCGAGTTGACACGGGAGCAGGCAGCAGCATTATCTGATCTTACCGTTGACGACTACGTGGAGGGTCGGGGCGAGGATGCGCGACAAGTGCGTAAGGTGCGGATCAAGCTCCACGACAAGAAGGGTGCATTGGTGGAGCTTGGGCGGTATCTGGGCCTGTTCGAGAAGGATAAGGCACCATTGGAGATCAAGGGGCCGCTGGTGATCATCCGGAACGGCAAGGGCAAGGAGGTGGAAAATGAAGAAGATCGAGACGATAGCTGAGGTCGGTCTGTTTGCGCCTGATGGTTTTCCGGTTGGGGTTGTTACGTGGGTTGAATTCGAGCAAGCGATCAATGTGCAAGAGGGTGAGAATGTCAGGTTGATCCGCGATCCGGAGACGGGTGGAGTGATCGGCGCAGAGAAGTACAAGGAGGGAGAGGATGACCATGAAAGCAGCGCCGCACCCTGAGGTAATCCACAATTCGCGAACTGGCGAGACTGGAATATATATAGCGGTGGTGAGACGCGAACCTACTCTAAGGGAGATCGCGCAGCTTGGCCCGCCGTGGCCTCCACCAAGCATAGCTGCGGTGGTTGTTAGAGTGCCGCGCGGAGAGCAGGCAGTGCTGGAAACATGGCCGGTCAGTGATGGCCTTGAGATTGTTGTTGATATCCCCGCCGAGCAGGTGGAGGAGTAACGCAAAGGAGGAGGGAGAGGATGACACAGATTCTAGCGAGGCATGAATCGCGGAAGTATTCACTGACGTGGTGGATCGTGCAGATGGCGGCGGGGCTCTTCATGGCTGGGGGCCTCGCGGTTCTCATAGTCAGGCTTGGTTGGCCTGTTGCGGTGGCCGTGCTGCTGGTGCTGTGGGGTAACAACTTAGAGCTGAAGAACCGGAAGAGGCGATAGCAATAACGTCGTATCCTTGCGGTGAAATGAGGTCGTGACGGCAAGTGGGAGTAACATGGGAGGAAGATGGAAAGATGTACTACGGATCTCTTTTCGCTGGCATTGGTGGCATCGACCTTGGGCTAGAACGTGCGGGAATGAAGTGTCTTTGGCAGGTCGAGAACGATCCATACGCGGTGCGGGTGCTAGAGAAGCACTGGCCGGGGGTGAAACGTTACGGAGACATCAAAGCAATTGACTGGAGCGGCGTTGAACGACCGGACCTCGTGTGCGGAGGATTCCCCTGTCAGCCCGTCAGCCTCGCAGGGGAAGGGCTCGGAGAGGAAGACGAACGCTGGCTGTGGCCTGAATTCGTCCGATGCCTTCGCGAGCTACAACCCCGCTACATCCTCGTGGAAAACGTGCCGGGTCTCCTTGGAAGGGGAATGGGAAGAGTTCTCGGGGAGCTGGCCGCCCTCGGGTACGATGCAGAATGGGAGAGTCTACCGGCGGCAGCCTTTGGTGCCCCGCACTTGCGCTACAGGGTCTTCATTGTGGCCTACACCGCAAGCGTCGGACGGACGAGAAGTACACAGCGAGTATGGTTCATGCCTCCGACGACGGGATGTGATCGGAGAACGTGGAACGATAGACGAATGGATCAACCCGGAATTGAGCGAATGGCTCATGGGGTTCCCTATCGGGTGGACCGCCTTAGATGTCTCGGCAATGCCGTCGTGCCGCAAGTCGCGGAGTGGGTTGGAAGAAGGATCATAGATGACAACTGAAGCGCCGGCAAAAGCGCCCGGTAAGGTCGTCACGCCCTATTGGTTCCAGGAGAAGACACTGGACCTCCTAGACCGGGGCGTGCGTTTCATCGCCGCGAAGCTGGAGCCGGTGAAGAAACTTGCAGGACTGATTGCAGACCGCACCATGACCACTGGCGCGGTTGGCGCGCCGTGTCCTAACTGCCTGCCAGACTACATAGCACCTATGCAAGCATGGGCACAGGAGATCCTCGCCCCGCTGTCTGAGGAGGAATGATGAACAAGCATCACATGGTTGTTGCTATGGGCGTTGGGATGGCTACAAACATGGCCCTGGAGGCAGGGAAAGCTCTCGCAGAGGGCGAGTCAGTAGACGTGGCAATCGAGATCGGGAGGCACTCAAATGAACTGATGTTCGGCCCCTATCCATCAGATACGATAGATGGCAAGTATTACTCAGACCTCACCGCTTCCGTTGAAAGGTTCATTCGGATGCACGAGGAGGAAGATGCCAACAGCGCCCGGTAAGGTCGTCACGCCCTATTGGTTCCAGGAGAAGACACTGGACCTCCTAGACCGGGGCGTGCGTTTCATTGCCATGCGGCTCGGGACTGGCGCCGGCAAGACGTGGTGGGCTCCACGCTTCTTGGCGTATCTGATCTCTCGCGATGTTGCAGCGGGCAAAGGCAAGGGTGCGCGGTACTTGGACATCGGCCGCACATATCGGATGACGAATGACATCCTTGTGCCGGAGCTGGTGGACTGCTTCGCGGGGACGAACCTGGAAGGCTACTATCACGCTTCCAAGGAAATCTACGAACTTCCTACGGGAGGCAAGGTCTACTTCCGATCTGCCGACAAGCCGTACCGTATTGAGGGCCATCACACTCGCGGGGCTCTATTGGATGAGCCGTCTGAGATGCCTGCGCTGATTTGGACCATCGCCCAGCGCAGGACGGGCTACTTCCAAGCGCCGGTCCTCCTCACGGGATACCCGACGAATGCGGGTTGGTATCATCAGGAGATCTACGTGCCGTGGGAAAGCGGTGATCCGGACTATGCCGTAATCATGGGCGCATCGACTGAGAACCCCGACTATCCGGAAGAGGAGTTCGAGCGCGCCAGACGCACGCTCCCGGATTGGGAGTTCGACATGTCATACTTGGGCAAGGCGGTGAAGCCCAGGGGCCTTGTCTATCCGGACTTTGGTCCGCATCTGTTCGTTGATCCGTTTGACATCCCATCCGACTGGCCGACGTACGCCATTGTCGACCCGGCTGTGCAGTACGGGGCGCTGATGATGGCATGGAATCGGGGCATCTACTACGTCTACAACGAATACTACAACGAGGTTGTGCAGTCGGCCGAGGAGTACGCCAAGGAGATGCTGGATCTGGTTGAGGCAGAGCGCGTGAACATGCCTGGTCTCCGCCGCCAGACAAGTTGGATCTATGACCCGGCGCGGCTGACCGACGTGGTGAACCTCGCGGCCCACGGATGCGGCCCGTTCTACAAGGCGGACAACGCAGTCCGTCCCGGCATCATCACGCTGACCGGGTTGATCAAAACGGACCGGTTCAAAGTGATGCGGGGCCGCTGCCCGACGTTCTGTGACCAGATGGGAAGATACAGATGGCCGACCGATCCAGCGTCAGGGAAGATCATCGAGGGCGTAGAAAAGCCGATCAAGAAGGATGACGACTTACCCGATTGTGCGCGGTACGGCGTGCATACGCTCGAGGGCGAGCCCTTGACGGAGAGGGGTATGGTAGTGTTTAATGATGAGCGGGAGATTTCGAGGTACTGAATAATGACCAGGGTACGCCTAGGCAAAGGCCAACGACGGGGCGGCGGAATGAGCGGTTGTCCGCAAGAGATTCGCTGCACAGCCCGTTCGGGGTCCAAGACTGGCAGGTTCGGCAACTGGCCTGCTGAAAGCGGTTCGATTCCGTCACCCTGGCCCAGTGAGGAGATTTCGCGGTACTGATATGCGGCGGAAGCATAGGGAGCGATGCGATCGTGGACTACCTAGAGTCCTCTGAGGCTAGGATGCGAAGCGAGAGAGCCCGGTGCAATTCCGGAGCCCGCCGCTCCAAAGGCGGTATTAAGGAGGCGAGATGTATAACGTGATCGAGAGCATAGAGCTGTTCAAGAAGTGCGTGGAGGCGGGACTTTCCGTGTTGACGATTGACCAGCATTCACCGATGGAAGATGTCTATATCGTCGATGACGGCGGCTTGGGGTTGCTCAACATTGGATGCAGCATAATGGCGTACAAACTATCGGAACTGCTGCTATCGATGATAGGGAAAGCGGACTTGGGGGTACTGTTCTGATGTTTCAGGCCCAGGTTGATGTGATTGGAGTCACCGCGACGTCCGAGGAGACGATTTATATTGTCTCCATCAACGGACATCCGTTCTCGTTCCGTGATGGGGATAAGTTGCGGATCGGCGTGCAGATGATCGGGGGCGTAATGACGCCGATCGAAATGCCGATACTCGACCCGAAGAATCCCGATCTATTCGTCGCGTTTCAGATGGGCGGCGAGCAAGCGCGGAGGATGATCGACGAGGGCTTGTCGGCGCGGTTCATGGCGAGTCCGGTGCCGAGGCCGTCGTTGTCGGTGAGTTGAGGAGGCGCGATGAGTTACTGTCGTTGGAGCAGCGATAACTATCAATGTGATGTGTACTGTTACGCTGATGTGGGGGGCGGTTACACCACGCAAGTTGCAAGCCGCCGCCGCATTCCCGGCGCGGATGAATATCAACATATCGGTCTTCCATATGACGGCGAGATGTTCAACGATCCGACGCCGCTAGCCATGGCGGAACGACTTCAGATGCTTGCGAAGGCTGGATATAACGTGTCGCAGTACGCGATCGATGCACTGTTAGAGGAGGCTGAATGAGTGGCCCAGCGAGTAACCGCAGACGCCAAACGATCGTCGAGGCCGTGCACCGTAGCCGTCGTGGTGAGAGCAAGCGCAGCAAGCGGCGACGTGCGGCGGTGGCGCTAGGCAAAGCCCCGAAGATCCGCTATACTCCGGGCATGCGAAAGACCGAACCAGGGCCCGGGCGGAATAGGCCGTGTCCATGCGGGTCGGGCCTGAAATGGAAGAAGTGCTGCGGGCATCCGGGTTGGGCAAACGCAAGGGAGGCGTGAGATGGCTGTAGAGAAGCGCATTGCGGTCTTCGACCTAGAGCTACGATCGCTCGAAGAGCAGGGGCGCTTCACCGGCTACGCCTCCGTCTTCGGCGTGGTGGACAGCTACGGGACAAAGGGGGGCTGATGAACGAGGACTGGGTGGTTCATCTGCAAGTTGACGGCGGAATTACGGTGCTTCAAGTGCGCGGCGATCTGGCGGCTGCGCTGGAGAAGTATGGCGGCGAGCGGATCGATGGAACCCTTGTGATGACGTTGGAAGAGGGCGACATCGTGATGTGGTAAGGGGGGGGCGTGAGATGGTGAGGATGGATTATTGCTGGGGATCAGTCTACGTCAATGGAGAGCTTGTGGCGCATTCGAGTGTCGGACCGAGCACATATGTTAGACTCTCTGTGAACTCAGCGCCGGAACCTCCGAGGAATACGACCGTCATCCGGCAATACAAGGAGCCTGATGCCTGAAGAGCGAACCGTTGCAGAACTAGCCGAAGCCCTGCGCATCCAGCAAGCCAACTTCGAGGAGCGTATCGTCGAGCTGGAGTTGGAGCTGGAGGATCGCGGCTGGACCAAGCTGTCCGGCGCGGACGAGAAGGAGTTTACCCGCGATGGCCTTCGGAAGATCTGCAAAGAGTCGTTCTTGTTCTACCAGAAGAACCCGCTTGTCATTCGTGCGGTTGACACGCAGGCGAACTACGTCTTCGGCCAAGGCCTGACGATCAAGGCGGTGCATCCGCTTGTCGATGAAGTCGTCCAAGCCTTTCTGGGCGATAAGAAGAACCAAAAGGAACTCACGTCGGTCGTCGCGATGACCAAAGCGGAGAAGGATCTGTGGATCGACGCCAACCTGTTCCCGGTCTTCTTCAAGAATTCCGAGGGCGATGTGCGGGTAGCGATGGTCGTGTTCGACGAGATTGAGGACATCAAGACGAACCCCGAGAACAAGAAGGAGCCGTGGCTGTACCTGCGCCGATGGAACCAGACGCGGGATGAGCGGGGTCGGTTGCAGACGATTCGGCGCGAGTGGTATCCGGACATCGACTATCGACCCGACAACAAGCCAGCGACCGTCACGGGTCAGGGCGGGACATACCCGGTCAACTGGGACACGCCAATGTATCACATCAAGGTCAACATCGTGCTGAATCAGAAGTTCGGCACGTCGGAGATCTACGCGGCTCAGGACTGGGCGGCGGCGTACAACAGGTTCCTCTCTGATTGGTCCACACTCGTGCGGTCCTATGCGCGGTTCGCCTGGGACATGGTGAAGAAGGCGGGGTCCGCAGGCAGGTTGGCAGCCAAGAACCGCCTGGACTCAAAGATCTCGTCTGATCAGTATCAGCCAGCACCGTCAGCGGGTTCGATGTTCATCCATGGCGAGGACACGAAGATGACGCCGATCCGGACAGCCGGGGCGACGACTTCGATGGAGGATGGTAGGCGGCTCTTGCTTATGGTTTGCGCGGCCACCGGCACGTTCGAGCACTTCATGGGCGATCCGTCCACGGGGAACCTTGCGACGGCCAAGACGCTGAATCGCCCGATGGAGCTTCAGTACGCCAATCGGCAGCGCCTGTGGGAGGTCGTCTGGGAGACGATCTGCGCGTTCGTCATCCAGTGTAAGGCGGAAGCGGGACACACGAGCGATGATCCGGATGTGAAGGGCACGTTGACTGGCGATTGGGAAGAGGACGCCTGGGGCGAGGAGACATTCGTCTACGCCGATGACACGGAGAATGAGGACGAGGCGCTGAAAGGCAGGCCGATCGACACGACGGTGAGCGTCGACTTCCCGAAGCTTGTCGAGCACGACGTGAAGACAATGGTCGATGCGATCGTCTCGGCTACGACGTTGGACGGGAATCCGCCAGCGGGTACACTGAAGATGGACTACGCGACCGAGCAGCTCTTGCGGGCGCTGGGCGAGACCTCGATCGAGGAAGCTATGGAGCGGCTGTTCCCGGAGGGCGAAGAGCCGGAGGCCGTAGCGGTAGGCGCAGCGGTGCAGGATCTACAGCAAGCGATTGAGGCGCTATCGGAGTCGAGGAACGTGGAGCGTGACGAGGTGGTGAGGGTGTTGGCTGAGGCGTTTGTGCTGGCATTCAAGGAGGCGACGGAATGATGCGCTACCTGATAAAGTGCACGGTATTCGACGGTTACGGTGAAGACGATTACTACGAGCTAGAGGCAGAGACGCTTGAAGAGGCTGAATGTATAGCGGACCGCGAAGAGTTTGAAGACGAAGTAGATGGCAGCGCAGTAACGACCGAGATCGTGGACCGAAACATTCTCGGGGTCGTGTTGCCGGGCTCAAGATACGCCAAGCCGGGTATCGTGTACAAGGAGGCGACGGAATGAAGACACGCGACAACCTAGAGAAGCGCCAGACGACACTCGTGGCGCGGACTGGTGTACTCGCCCTTGAGAAGCTGGAGCACGACAAGCGATCGGTGGCGATTGACGAGGAGATGCGCCAGATTACGGTGCTGTTGAAGGTGATCGCGGCGACGTTGGAGGACGTGGCAGAGGACGAAGCAGACAAGGAGGCGGAGTGATTGAGTGCACGAACAGCACAGATGCGAGTACGCAGGTTGTATTCGACCGACCGGATGTGACGGGCATCGAGCAATGTGAAGGGTGTGGGGGCTGGATTGTCGGCGGCATGAGTTATTGGTCGGATGGCAAGAGGTATTGTCCTAACTGCATGTTCGATGGATCAGGCAGGTTCATTGATGGCATGAGTATTCATGTGCGCCATTGGGAACCTGTCGCGGAGACGACACGGGCTCTCGCGGCTACAGGTGAGGGGAACATGGATGCCAGGGACGGTGGTACAGAGTCTATCTGAGGTTTCGCGCTGCACCATAGCTCTCGTGGAAGCGGTGTCCGACCTGAAACGAGAACGCGCGGTCAAGCGACTGGAGAAGAAGCTGGGGCCGTGGTTCAAGTGGCAAGGTCGGGTACTCATTTCAGCGTTGCCGCAGCTTGTCAGATATTTCCCGAAGCCGGTAGAAGAGAGCCGCCTGATGGAGGCACTGGCTGAGGACTTCGACCGCATGTTCGACGATGCGATCGCCGTGACCGTGCGGAACGGGGAGGAGATCGTTCGGGATGGACTATACCAAGGCGTCACTGATGGATTCGAGGCAATGGCGGCCAAGGAAGGCATTACGACAGCAGAGTTCATGCAACGCGCTGGCTTACAGAAGGCGTTCGAGCTTGACCATCCTCGTGCCTTGAAATGGGCGCGAGAGAACGCTGCCATCGACGTGACGAAGGTCAACGACACCACGAAGGAAACTATCCGAGGTATCGTCAGCAAAGGCATTGATGAGGGGATGGACTACGACACCATCGCCGGGCGAATCACCAAGCGATTCGGCGAGTTCGCGATCGGTAAGCCACAAGAGCACATCCAGTCGCGGGCGCACCTCGTTGCGGTGACTGAGAACGCGATGGCTTACGAGCACGGGCAGCGCGAGCTTGTCGATGAGATCCAAGCGGTTGGGATCGACATGGAGAAGTCCTGGGGCACCGTTGGCGATGACAAGGTTTCGGCGGGATGCCGCAGGAATGCCGAGCAGGAATGGATCCCAGCGAATCAGGCTTTCCAGAGCGGGCACGATACGCCTCCGAGATTCCCCGGCTGCCGGTGTGGTGCGCGGTATCGAGTAGCGAGGGAAGAAGCACCAGCTGAGAAGCCAATTAAAAAGCCAGTACGCCCAAAAGACGAGATTGACCCAGTAACTTGGCGCGACATAAACGAAAGAATACACGCCGCAGAAGAGAAGACTGAAACGGCATCGGGCAAGGAGAAAGCGAGGGCATGGGAGGAGCTGGAAGCGGCACAAGAGGAGCTGCGCGAGTTACTCGGGCTCAACGAGGGACAAGAAGTCGCCGTTGATCAGTGGACAGGCTTCGGTGCCAGCGACTTGCGGAATGCCGATGCGGGGCGCTGGGATTTGGTGGAGCGGAACCATGATCTAGTATCAGAAATGTTAGAGGAGTTCTACTCTGTGCTAGACAAGTTGCCGGAGTATGAGGGCACGGTTTATCGTGGTCTTTACGACATAGAATCAGAGGCGCTGCAGGCAATGCTAGATTCCGGGCGTGTCACCACGGATGCGATCAGTTCTGCCAGTGTGCGGGAGGAAATTGCTGAGTATTTTGCTGGTTTAATACCAGGAGAGGAAGCATGGAATGCTGGCGCGGAGGCGGGCTCGACAAGTGTTATATTGGAGCTTTCTCAGCGCGCGTCGGCAGATACGCGGGCTTTGTTTGACCTAGAGGAATGGAGCGGGCTATATACCAAGGACGAGGTAATATTGCGCAAGGGAACCGCATATGAGGTCACTAGTTGGGCAGAGGAGATGTTGCCAACACCAGATGGTTTAGGCACGTTTAAGCTTGTACGGATAATTGCGAAGGAGATCCTGTAGCATGCCAGGGCAAGCGGAGCGGGCGGAGCGATTCAGGGGGCGAGGTTTAGCATACTTGTCTGTTGGTTCTGGCATCTGCAATCAGTGTCGGCACGTGAGTGATGACGGCCAGAGCTGCAAGGCCTTCCCACACGGCATAGCAAGGAGGATTCTGACGGGCGAGATCGACCACCGGAAGCCAGTATCGGGTGATCACGGTATTCAATTCGAGGCAAGGGAGGCATAGATGGCGACAACTTGTCGGCATTGCGAGAATCTTCGCGAATTGTATGAGGCGACGCCACAAGAACCACGTCATTACTGGTTAATGACCGAACTGTTTGTCGGCCTCCATGGGGGGGATGTGCGTGATGGGGAGAAGGAGGCATAAATGCCCTGGCGTGTTGAGGACGTAGACGAGCACATGAAGGGCTTGTCTGCGAGCGAGAAGGAGACGTGGGTCGAGGTAGCGAACAAGGCCCTTGCCGCATGTGAGAAGGCGGGCAAGGCCGATTGCGACGCCTCAGCCATCAAACAGGCGAACGCCGTGCTTGGCAAGGTGCGAGAGGCGCTGCTCCCAGACGAAGAGGATTTCGTGGAGGCGGCGACGTTCAAGGCGCTCATGCAGGGGCTGATCCGGTCGGCGCGTGCGGCGGCGAATCACAAGAACATCCCGGAGGCGCTGAAAGGCAAGCTGGCAGATCTCCGGAGCTACCTGAAGAAGGCGTACTCAGAAATGCCGAATGACGAGGATGCGACCCCGAGTGCCGCGAGCGCATCAGAGGCCACTCGTGACACTTCCGATAACAACGAGGAGTTCACGGAGACCGGCGAGCTATTGGAGGTGACGGATGAGTAAATTTATCGGAGCGGATGGAATCGCGCGGGTGCGGCTAATCTCGCCTGGCCAGGGCAGTTCCGCGTATTACGAGAAGGAACAATTGGAGCGCGACGCCGGAGCTTTCAAGGGCGGACTTGTGTTCATCGACCATCCAGGTAAGAAGGAGCAGAAGGATAGGCCGGAGCGGTCGTTGCGCGATCTTGTTGGTCCGATTGTCGGTGTGCCGCGATTCGAAGCGAATGGCAGGGTGGGGCCAGGGCTATACGGAGGCGTGAAGGTAGCGTCGCACTGGCGGCCATTCCTTGAGGAACTTGGCGAGGATGTAGGCGTGTCGATCCGAGCAAGCGGCAGTCGTGTGGAGAAACAGATCGCAGGCAAACGGACGATGGTAGCAGAGAAGTTCAATCCGGGTGCGGGGTTCGATTTCGTGACCCAGGCGGGGCGCGGCGGAAAGATGGTGCCGCTATTCGAGGCGGCACAAGCGGCGGCGGCGGGCAAGATTCAAGACTGGATGGCGCGCACGGACTTCACGGAGATGGATGGCGGGAGATCGGAGGAACAGCGGTTCCTCGATTATCTAGAGAACGGACAGGAGGATTCGATGCCAGACAAGGGAGTACAGACGTTGGTTGAGGCGCAGGCCCAGGTCACGACTTTGACCACGGAGCGGGACCAGCTTCTCAAGGACAACAAGCAGATGGCTGAGGCGATCGCCCTGCGCGATGCGCGAGACAAGGTCACTGAAGCGGTCAACGACAAGAAGTACGAGAAGATGCCCGACGTGACGAAGATGCGTCTGATCGAGTCGATTACGAAGAGCACGCCAATGAAAGACGGCAAGCTCGACGAGGACGCGCTGGACAAGCTGATTGAGGACGCGATCAAGGCGGAGACGGAATACGTCGAGAGCCTGATCGCGAAGAAGCCGGGCGTCCGTGGCATGGGCGAGGGCGGGGGAGTCGAGGACGACAAAGGGCACGAACGCCTCTTCGAGATGAAGAAGGCGGAATACGTGAGAGCGGGCAAGACGGAAGAAGAAGCCGAGCGCGGTGCCCGGATCTTCTGTGAGGGGAGGTAGAGATGCCTGTAAACACCTATGTGAACACGGGCCAGTCGGCGGGACAGGAGTGCAGCTCCACCTATGCGGGGCGTCATTTAACGTTTGAGGAGTCGGTGCTGTCACATCCGTACCATTCGGATGGGTTTGTTGATGGTGGCGATCCGGTGCGGGTCGGAGACATTGTTGGCGTTGCGTTCAAGGGTGCATCGGCGGCAACTGACATGATCGCAATCGACACCGAGGGCATCCGGTGGCTGAACGTCCTTGGTAGCGTAAGCGACGACAGCGACGACGGTGTAGCCGAGGAACTTCCTCGCGGCGCACCGGTCTACATCAAGAAGACGCCAGGAACGGATACGTACATTCTCTCTGGGCAGAGCGATCCGGTTTCGTGGCAGCCGTTCGGCTACACGCTTTCGACAGTCACGGCGCATCTGACGATCCCGACACTTGTTGCGGTCAAGGTGCATTGGGACCCGACCGAAGTGGACACGATCCAGAAGGGCCTGTCCTCGGCAATGTGGACGAGTGACAAGGCGGGGCACAGCTTCATCAGTCTTCGTGCCGACGCGTCGAGCGCGACTGGCGATCATCGTCTGATCTATGCGGCGTTGACGCTTTCGGGTGGCGGTCCGGGTGAGGCGCTGAGAGGGCGAACTGTCATCACAGCGGCTACATCTGGTGGAGTCCACGGCGGACACCATGGGATCGAATTCGGAGAGAATGGGTCTGTCACCGGGCTCGGGGTTGGACATCGCGCCACGCTGTTACACAAGAACGGGGCGCACGTTGGCGGAACGATTGCGGGTGGAATGTCGGAGCTGTTCGCTGAGGGCGTATCCACTGACTACTCGGGAGCGACCGAGCACAGCATCCACCGGTTCGTCAACGACGGAGATGGAACAGGCAAGGCGACGGCACAAAACGTGTGGTCTTTCGCTGGCCTGTCCGCGACGCAGCTTCAGAATCACTCGGCATGGGTCGCGAGCCTTGCAAAGGTTCTGCGTGTTGTGGTTGACGGGGACGTTTATTACGTCGGTCTGTCCACGGCGGCATAGCAGTCCGAACACTCGGGAGGTGTGCGGATGAACGACACGACAAAGGGACATCTTCTTGAGCGGTTGAACTCGATCAAGGCGAACCTGGGAACGCTGGCGTATAGGCGGCGAGACCTGGAGATCCAGATCGAGGGAATCGACAAGGATGTCGCTCAGATGGAAGCTCAAGGCGTTGTGATCGAGGCGACGTTGAACGATCTGAATGCGGACGAGCAGGCGACGAAGGCAGCGGCGGAGAAGGAAGCAAATGAGCTTAAAGAAGCGCGGTCCGAGCGAGCGAAGGCCGCAGCGGCGAAAAGGAAGAGGGAGAAGGCCGAAGAAGCGTCACGAAAAGGGAAAGCGACAAGCAAGACGTGACGTAGGCAGTCTCCCCACAGAGGAAGGGTGAGGAAATGCCTAATGCTATTGAGACGGTAGACTTTACCGAGACGTTCAAGGAAGCGGGATTGGATTGGCAGGGTTGGAAGCCGGTTAACGTGCGGCAGTTCACCGAATCGCAGATTGCAGCCGGTATCGACCTGATCAACAACGCGGACCATCTGCGTCCGCATCGACATGAGTTCAGGCTGTGGGAAGCCGTCACAACGACCGATTTCCCGTACCTGTTCGGTACGATCATCGAGCGTGAGTTGATGGCGCAGTATGGGATCGTGCAGCCGGAGTTCAAGGCGTACACGCTTGAGGGCACGGTGCCGAACTTCGAGCAGCACACACGGCATCGTCGGAACGGCGGACGTGGGGTGCTTCGCGATCTGACTGAAAAGGGCGAGTACCTTGTGACGCCCAGCTCGGATACGCGGTACACGCGGCAAATCCGTAAGTTGGGTGAACAGTTTGATATCTCATGGGAAGCGCTGATCGCTGACGGCATGGGCGCATTCGACGACGTGCCCGAAGACTATGCGAAGATGGCAGTCAACACCGAGCACAACGAAGTCACCGGCCTGTACGCGGCGGCGACGGGGCCGGATCCTCTGCTGTTCGGTGCTCCGATTGTGGATGTCAACGGCGTCAACGTCACGAATCTCGGTGTGCTGCCTCTGACGATTGCGAACATCGAGGCGACTGCGGCGCTGATGGCTGCGCAAACCGACGTGAACGGCCGCCCATTGAGTATCCGCGCGATGCACTTGGTTGTACCGCCTGCATTGGAATGGACGGCGCGGGCTATTCTGACATCTGTGCTGAAGCAGTGGACGGAAGTAGGGGCCGGTGGAGGTATCCCGGTTCCGACAGCGAACATTGTCCCGCAGATGGGATTCCAGCTGCATGTTGATCCGTGGATTCCGCAGATCGATGTGAGCGCGAATGTTGCAACCACGTGGTACATGTTCGCGGACACTTCGTTCAACTACGCGATCGGACTCGACCGGCTGAGAGGCCACGAGGGGCCGGAGATCTGCATGAAGGCGTCGAACAAGGTCACTACGACCGGCGCTCCGATCTCCCCGTTCGATGGCGACTTCGATACGGACAACGTGTTCTATCGCGTCCGGTTGTGCCTCGGCGGATGCTACCTCGATCCGCGATGTGCCTACGCGCAGACGGGCACTGGCTAGGGAGGTCCATAGGGAGCAGCGATGGCCTTCACATACGATCTGACGACGGATCGCGGCAAGGTTCGGTTACGGATTCAGGATAACGACGAGGCGTACGTGTTCTTTTCGGACGCCGACATCGATGCGTTCCTGACAATGGCGGCGGATCTCGATGGCGATACGGTTCGCCATGCTTCGGCGGATGCGTTGGATAGTTGGGCGTCGAACCAGGCGCTCGTCTTGAAGAAGGTGACGTTGCTTGATGTTAACACGGACGGTCCGGCTGTCGCCAAGGCAATGCGGGAACATGCCGCGTTGCTGCGCGAGCAGGCGTATCAATCGTCAACGGATGCTGGATTCGAGATCGCAGAGATGGCCCTCGGACACTTCTCGTGGGTCGAGCAAGTCACGAACGAGGCAATCGAGGACGTATGACAAGGGCGATCTTCGACTCCCGAATGATGACCGAGCTACGGGACTACTTCCCGTCCGATTGCACGATCCAGACGAATGAGGGGGTCGAGGACGAGCATGGGCAGATCGTGGACGACTGGCAGGATCTGGTCGATCATGTTGATATCCCGTGCGCCCACGGCCCGAACAAGGGGGTCGAGGTCAAACGGTCGGATCAGACCTACGTGGTCTCAAACTACACGTTGTCTCTGCGGGGCTACTACCCGGCGATCACGGAGGTGATGAGGGCCGTCGTCGACAGCGTAGCCTATGAGATCCTGCTGGCTCAGTCGGATTCTCACGGCGTCACGACGCGGATACTGACGAGGAAGGTGACCTAGATGTAATGGACAACAAGACGACATTCGAGACCGGCTCGCTGACGATCTCAGTGGGCATGGCTCAGCAGTTGACGGCACATCGGGTTCCACAGGGGCACCATCTTGTTGTCCACGCGGACCCGACGAATGACGGCTATCTATATATCGGGGAATCGAAGGCCAAGGCCGAGGCGCATCACGTCACGCTCAGCCCGGATGGGAGCACAGCGATCGCGATAGACAACGCCTCTGATGTCTGGGTCGACGGTTCGGCGGTCGGAGATAGAGTCGAGTGGTGGATGGAAATCCTCACGGTCGACGCCTAAGGGGGAACCATGGCAAGGCATGAAGCAGGAAGTACACTGCGGATCCTCTTCGGTTGGCTCGACGTAGCGGCGGCGACGGGGGCGGTTGGCACAACGAAGAAGTTCGGCGCGTACATCAAGCAGATAGTGACTGACGTGAGAACGGTCATTGACATGCTTGGCGGTGCGGCGACACAGATGCGCACGGCGCAATCAGTCAGCGCGGCGGTGGAAGAGGACGCCTACCAGCAGTTCTCGATTTCGATTATGGACGTGGACTCCGGCGCGGTGGCCTCTGCCGACATTGATATCACGGCGATCTCTGCGGTGATCTCGAAGTCGACAGGCGGGGCGGCATTCTCTACAGCAGGTTTGACGGCGATCACGTTCGGCAAAGCGGATGGACGAGTCTACGTTGATTACCGATTTCTTGCAGCTGAATGGGCGGCGGGGGATGTTTACAAGATCGAAGTCTCGGGCATCACTGCGACTGTGGGCGGGGACACAGCTTACGTCCCGGCGATGGTCTGGTCGAATCTGATCACGGAGCAGGGCGATATTTCAGCGGACACCGATCCGCTGGTGATGGGCCGCACGCAGATTGCCGCGACGACAATCGACCTCAACCAAGCGGCTGGGGCTTACGATCTATTCACGGGGACGACACAGGCTGTCCTGTTGGAGTCGTTCGTAATACGCTGTCCGGACATCGTAGCAGGTGGTGCGCTGACAAGCATCGCAGTAGCGACTGACGATACGACGCCTGGGATCATCATCGACCCAACGACAGGCGCTGTGGCGAACCTTACAGCAGAGGCGCAGATCTCGTGGGACGGGTCGGTGTACATCCCCGTCGGAACCAAGATTCAATTGACAATCGGCGGCGGAGCGCACGGAGTGGCATATGTGTGCAACGTCATAGCCAAGGGGCGCTCCGTAGTGAGCGGAGGGTATCTAGCATGAGCGTATCATTGAATGGAGTACCGCGAATCATGACGAACTTGGGCAGCTTTTTGGGCCGGACCTATGACCCATCGCTGCTCGAAGCGCTGGGCATCCCGGACGTTGATGGCAAGGATCTCTATACCTGCCTGATTACGGACCGGCTTGACCATGGAACCTACGGATTGTCGGCATTGAACACGGACATTGACGCGATTTTGGCTGATACTGGCACAGATGGCGTAGTCCTTGGCACCAAGGTGGCGGCGTTCACGAGGCTGTCAGGCGAGTTGCAACTAGCGACCACGACGATCGATCTCAACCAGGCAGCGTCGGATTACGACCTGTTCGCTGGCACGGCGGCGGCTTGCTATCTGACTTCGCTGTCGATCAAACAGCCCACGACGGTCACGGCTGGAGCGTTGACTTCGATCTCGATCCAGTCAGACGATGCAACGCCTGGAGTCATCATCAGTTCCGCAGATGGTGCAGTAGGCAACCTTCTCACTGAATCCGAGTTGGTGTGGACAGGACGGATGAGGATCGACATCGGCACGAAGATTCAGCTGACCATCGCGGGCGGCGCGACGGGCGTCGAACAGATCTGCCCAGTTGTGGCGGAATACGTTGCGATTGCAGATACAGGCTATCTAACATAGGAGTGAGCCATGCCGTGTATGCGCGGGCGATGTGCGCGACGGCGGGGAGTAAGACAATGGCGGTGCATTTCCGATACTTCGTACACAGCTAGGCGGAGACATGATTGAGCTGAAAGTGACGGGCGCAGAGGAACTACAGCAGACGTTCAGGGAGTTGTCCTTGGACTTCGACCGCGTTGTGGCTGGTGCGCTCGTCGCCGGATGCTTCGTCATCTCTAACGATGCGAAGGACCGGTGCCGGAAGCTGACGGGGAACGCATCCCGTTCGATTCATATTGGCTATGAGGGCATGGATGTGACGCCGATTCAGCCGGAAGGCGACGGGCTGATGGTGCGCCAGATGCCAGCAACTCCCGGCATCATAGTGCGGATTGCGGACGATCTCGGGAAGGGCCAGCGTGTGGAGTTGTTGGTCGGCACGAATGTCTGGTACACGTGGCGGCTGGAGTTCATTCATGGCTTCCCGTTTCTCCGGCCTGCGTTGGACGAGAACCGACAGGAAGTTCACGCCGAGGTAAGGCGTGCGCTACAGCAAGTGATCAGAAAGGCGACGAAGTGACAGACGTTGGGGCAGCGCTGAAGACGCTTTTGCGGGCTGACGTGGATCTAACGGCCTTGGTGGGAACGCGCGTCTATGCGTTCCCGTTGAGGCAAGATCCGGTCTTGCCGGATGTCACATATCAGCGCGTGAGTGGCCCACGGGATGCGCTATTGGGCGTCGGGAAGCCGCGCTATCAGTTCGCGGCGTGGTCTAAGTCGTATGGTGAGGCGAGAGATGTAGCGCAGGCGGTTGATGACTGCCTGCAACGATACAAAGGGACTGAGGAGGGTGTTCTGATCATCCAGGCGACCGTGGTGAACGACGTAGATATCTACGATGGCGAGACTGGTCGGCATACCTGTTCGGTAGACGTAAAGCTTAAATACTGGGAGGAGTGAGCAGAATGGCGCGCAAGCAGCAAACGACGGTGCAAGAATCGACGGCAGTAAAGTGGGGGTCGTGCGTGATGGAAGTCGGCGCGACTGTGGGAGCGTTGACGAACGTTGGAGCACTGCGCGACGTGGTGTGGGAGGAGACCTTCGACAAGGTGACCGTCCCATCCGACAATGCGGGAGACCTGGAACGGGGCATCCGGAATCACCGATGCGCGATCTCTGGAATCTGGATGGAGATCAATTGGGACAATCTGGCGAAGGTCTATGCGGGTGTACATTCCGTGACGCCAGCGGACACTACACCGGTAGCGATTACTGATGAGGCTGTTGTCCTCGCTGACTACGACTTCACGCGGTTCGCGTACAAGAATGGAGCTGGCACAGAAGTCGCCAGCATTGCGGTAGCAGACGCCGCCACGCCGACGATCACATATATTCGAGATTGTGATTACATCGTGACGACCGACCCACAGGGCTGGACGGGTATCGCCGCTGCTTACCCGACTACGATTGAATCGGCTTCGGCTGTCATTGCAGTGATTACGACAGACAGCTACGAGCTGAGCGCAGGGTCGTGGGACAACCAGCCCGCAGTTGGCGACCACATCTACGTCACCGGGTTCACCGAATCTGCGAATAACGGTGTCAAGACCGTCACAGCAGTCACGTCGACCAAGATTACTGTGTCTGAAACGCTGGTCAACGAAGTCGAAGGTGATACAATCACAATCGTGCGCGGGGCCAACCTGAGCGGTACGGTCTATGTTGACTATACCTATACTCCGTTGGCGTCTCGCACCTACGTCGGCGGCGGACTGACCACGTTCACGCCGCAGGTGGTTCGGATCACGAACTACGACGCGAGTTCACCAGCCAAGACGCTGCAATGCACGATCTGGGAGGCGACACCGGATGCCGGGATCAAGATCGAGTTCCAATCCGACGATGCCGAGGACCCAGCAGGCGTCCCAATCCGGATGGAGGGGCGGCTCGACGTTACCAAGACTAGCGGAGAGCAGTTGTTCGAGATCGTCGATACACAGCAGACAGCATAAGGAGGCGGAATGCCAGATAAGCAGCCAGTGATTGTTGACTTCGACAAGTTCGAGACACAGCGACGGATAGCGAAGATTTGCGGAGAGGAGATCGATGTAACGAGGATCCCCACGAGATCGACGTTGGCCCTGGCGCAATTCTCAGATGACATGACGGCGGGGAAGTACAGCAACGAAGAGTCGTTCATGAAGCTAGTGGAGCTGATCGCGACGATCGCGCGTCCGCTGTGCCCAGAGCTTACGGCAGACAAGCTCCTAGACAAGACGACTTACGCTTCGCTGAAGGCGTTTCTCGACTTCGTGGTTGCGCCGTTGACAGAGGAGGCCGAAGAGGGAAACGCGGAAACGGCCAAGTAAGGGTCGTTCAGCTTGGCCGCATCATCGCGGAGCTGATGTTCCTCTACAAGAACGAGGAGGAATACTGGCTGGACGTGCAGAGCCTCGACAAGTGCATGATGTATCTGGGTTACGGGCGGGAATGCCAGGTCAAGGAAGCCCGGACGCTGTTGGGCGTGGTGGCGGAGGCCCTGAGTGGGAAGAAGGGCAGGCACCTGCCCGAGATCGTGACAGTGGATCAGCCGGTGGATCGGGCAGCGCTCTACAAGCAATACCCGGAGCTTAGGCGTGACGGCGTAGTCAGGAGATAGCATGGCAGGCACCGTAGGCGCGATGACGGTCGGCATCCTTGGCGACATCTCCAGCCTGTCCAAGGGCATGAACAAGGCCGTGCAGGATGTCGGCAAGTTCGGAGATAAGTGTACCGCCATCGGCGAGAAGGTGTCGTCGGTTGGCAAGTCGATGAGCCTTGCGATCACGCTCCCGCTCGTCGGGTTCGGTGTCGCTGCTGTCAAGTTCGCGTCCGACGCGGAGGAGATCGGGTCCAAGTTTGATGCCGTGTTCAAAGAGACGGCGGGTGCCGTGACGGAATGGGTCAACGAGTATGCCGATAGCGTGGGCCGGTCGCGGACTTCGATGAAAGAGTTTGCGGCCACCTTCCAGGATACGTTTGTGCCGTTGGGATTCGCACGCGAGGAGGCCGCGCAGTTATCGCAGCGCCTCGTGGAGTTGACCGTCGACCTCGCCTCGTTTAACAACGCCTCCGAGCCGGAGACGATGAAGGCGCTCCAGTCGGCCATCGTGGGGAACCACGAGACGATGCGCAGATTCGGCGTGATCATCAACCAGACGAACCTCAACCAGGAACTCCTTAATATGGGGATCTCAGAGGGCGTTAAGGTAGCGACTGAGGCGCAGAAGGCGCAAGCGCGATTGAACATCATTATCGCTGGGACTGCCGACGCACAGGGGGACGCCATTCGAACCTCGGGTTCGTTCGCCAACATCATGAAGTCGGTGCGTGCAGGCCTGAAGGACGTAGGCGAGGAGGTTGGCGCGATTCTCATTCCGCATCTGAAGATCCTGACAGACAAGATCAAGAGCATAATCACGTGGTGGAAGGATCTCGACTACACGCAGAAGAAGCTAATCATCACTATCGTGGCGATCACGGCGGCAATCGGGCCGTTGCTGTTCGCCATCGGGAAGTTAATCAGCGGCATCCACCTGTTGACTGCCGCGTTTACTCTGGTTGCAGCCCATCCAATTGTTGCTGCGACGCTTGCGATTGGTGCAGCGTTCGGTGTGCTGTGGCTCAAGTGCGAGGCGTTCCGCGAATTCTGGCATGACTTCTGGCAATTCCTCAAAGACGATATGGAGATCTTTGTGAACGGGATCATTGGTGGGGTCAACTGGATGATCAACGTGATCAACTCGGCGGTAAATCTCATCAACAAGCTCCCGTTTGTCAATCTCGGGGAACTGAGCGCAGTTGGCATCGTGGATCTGTCAAGTGTTGAGGCGACATCAGAGCGGATAGCCGAGCAGATCGTGGGGGCCACGATCCAGCTGCAGCAATCAATGGAGCGATCCCTATCCAATCAGACAACCGCGCTAGCTACGGATATCGAGGCCGCGATCGAAGGCGCTACGCTGGAACTTGTTGGCGACTTCGCGACGATCAACGAAACAATGAAAGAGGTCGGCCTGGATCTCCGGCTCAACACTGAAACACTTGAAGGCCGATTGATTGAAATCGTTGATGCGCTTGGCACGGGGAAGATCGCGGAGATGGCGAAGGAATTGGCCCGCCTCTATGCCATTCGGGATACCCTAGTAGCTGAAGCCAATACGCTTAATGCTAGTGTGGAGGATGTTACCGCACGGCTTGCCGAGGCACAGCAATACCTCGGTGACAAGACAGCAGCCGTGACAGTGGCGCAAACCGCCTTGCAGGTTGCAATTGAGTCAGGCGACGCGAACAGGATAGCCGAGGCTCAAGACCAACTTAGGCAACTTGAGGGCGAGGCAGCCGGAGCGCGGGCATACTACTCGGCGTCTAAGATCAAGTTTGACGAAGTGATCGGTAGCGCTCGTTTGACGGGGCAGACACTCGCCAAGAAGATCGCGGAAAGCCAAGCGGCAATCGTGCAGCTCGGCGGCGACATCAACGCAGCTCTCGACTTGCAGTCCACGGCATTCACGACATCCATAGGCGACGGGCTCGTCGCGCTTTCCGGCGATCTGCTGGAGGGCCTGTCAGGATTGTCAATTGATGTGGGTATGTTCCTTGGGGATGCAGTTGAGAAGGTGAAGTTGACAATCAAGGATGGGCAAGCAGATCTGCTTGTAAAAATCGGGGAGAATACGCTTAGTCTTAAGTCTACGATTGAGATCCTGAAGAAGACGTTAACGGGCAAGTTGTCCGACATGGGTAGCGGCATCTCTACCGTTGCGGGTAATGTCATGTCTGTTGTGACGGCGCTCGGGGCTGCAGGTGTCATTGCGCTAACGATTGCAGAGATTCTCGGTCTGACTGAAGAGGTCGAGCAATTTGTACGACAGTTGTGGGAGGCGGTCAAGGCCGTGGGCGGTATATTCCAGACAATAGGCGAGGGGATCCTCTCGGCAATCGAGTGGCTCCGGCAGGGCATTGAAGGTTTCTTCGGGTGGCTTTTCGGGGCGAAGCAAACAGCGGCGACGCTGCCGACCCAATATGCTGGCATTGTGCCGGGGGTCGTTGGAACGTCATGTCCTGCCATGGCGCACGGCGGCGGGGGCTTCGGTGCGGCGGGTTTCGCGCAGGTGATGGACTACGGTGTGATTGGGACGGCGGTCGGAGATGCAGTCTATGGGGCCATGGTCGATGCGCTAAAGGGCATGTCGAGTCGTCCGTTCATCTTCAACGTAGACGGCAGACAGATGGCACGCGGACTCTTCAATCCATTTCTAGAAGAGAACGATCGGCGTGGCGGGGTGATCCTGACAGCATGACGATAAAGGGTAGATTCTGGTTGGGCGTGTTGGGTTCCGAGACGCTATTCGAGACGGGCTGGCAGGCATTCGATGAGGGGGACTTCGAGATTAACCGAGAGGGGCGCGTGGCGAACGGCAACCTTGTGATCGATACGATCGCGACCAAGAAGCGATTCACGCTGTCCTACACGGCTGGCATGGAGGACGCGACGCTCGAAACGTTAAAAGCACTGTATGCGACGGGTGTCACATCTGCATTGAGCCTGCTTGTTGAGAGGTCGGACGATTCGATTGATTCATACACGGTGAAGCTGAGACCATTCAAGCGAACGCGGGAGCTGGCAATGGATGCGTGGTACTGGCGAGGCGTGACGATTGAGTTCGAGGAAATCTGAGGAGGTCTAGCGTGAGCGAGAAGCTGGAGCAGGCAGGGTCAGTAGTGGGAGGGCCGGGAGCGATTTTCGGCAAGATGAGGGCGACGACGACGATCAAGGCGCGGGTCTTCGGACCAGATGGCGCGTTGATTGCGGACCTAGGAACGATCGTAGGCAAGCGGACGGCAGCCGAAGCGAAACGCACGAACGAGCTGCGCAAGATGCTGGCCGACGATCTCGAAAGGAGCAGAGATGGCCGCAGATGATGTCCTTGTGGTGAACGGCGGAAGAGAGATGACGGTGGACGCGCTGCTCGCGTTGGGAGCAAGTGCGCCCGAGTACATCCAACAGGGTGTTGGAACCACGGCGACCGATCCAGCGCAGACGGATCTGATCGACAAGACGGATTGCGGCGAAGCCCGTGTACAGGGTACGGATGCCAAGGTGAGCAACTATACCTACCGGACGGTTGGCACGATCACGAAAGCAGATGCTGATGCGATCATCCGAGAAGTGGCCACGTTCAACGGAGCTGGCACAGGCTCCCCGCCTTCCGGTGACACCATGTTCCTCCGGGCGATGTTCGATGCGATCTCGATAAAGATCGGCAACTCGATCGAATACACCATCGATACGCTGATTTCGGCAACCTAGGAGGTGGGACATGGCGGCACCGATTGTAGCACCGCCGACTAGGAATGAGACGCAGAACACGATCGCAGCGGCGACTAGCTACGAACGCGGCACAGACACGGATATCACGCTGGATGATGCGACGGACTTTCCGAATGCAGCGCACGTGATCCGGATTCGTAACGCGGACAACACGAAGTGGTGCCTTGTCATCTATTCGTCGAAGGCAGGCGATGTTCTGTCGATGGCGGCGGCGGATGACTACGCTTTAGAGAAGAACGTCACCGTGGGCGACGCGGCCTACGAATGGCTTGCCGGTAGCGTTGTGGAGATCGTCTGTGCGGCGGATGAGATCGGGCAGATCATGGCACCGATCGCGGCGGCGGGGGCGGGTGAAGTTTTCTTTGAAGAGTCGGGCGTCCTAAAGACGGATTCGGGCTTCGCTTGGGACAATACAGACAAGCAGTTAATCCTCGCAAAGACGGCGATCGGCGTCACCCAGGGTGACTACGGCCTGAAGCTCATCAACACGACGGCAGCGGCGGCAGGGGCGCAGCAATACTCGCCGCCCGCGATCTGGCAGGGACAAGGCTGGAAGACGGACGCCACAGCAGAAACACAGGCCGTGACGTTTCGTGCTTTCGTTCGCCCGATTCAGGATGCAGCGGCACCGACTGGGGCGTGGGATCTTCAGGCCTCCATCAATGGCGGGGCCTTCTCCGACCTGCTTTCAATCCTCTCATCCGGGAAACTGGGGATAAATGGTGTAGCAGCCCCCGAATACTCCATTGATGTCTACTGTGCGAATTTGTCACCGGCTGCGAGGTTCCATCGCGAGACGAACACGGTAGGGCAAGCAATCTACCTCGATCTGTCGCTACTGAACAATGCCAGCGAGAAGACATCGTACGGAAGGATCGTAGCGAAACCGCTAGTCAACACTGATGGATCAGAGGACGGGACGCTCGCATTCCGAACGATGCAAGGAGGAACCGTCCTAGACTGCATGTCTCTCATCAAGGACCAGGTGGGGATCGGCATCTCTGCCTCGCTCCTCGGGAGACTGCACGTTGATCAGGCAAGCACAACGGCAGCGATTCCGGTACTTGTGCTTGATCAGGCGGATGACTCGGAGGGATTCATCAACTTTATCGGCACGAGTGCGGCGAGTGCGGTTGGGCCGATTTCGACATGGACTGGTGGCGCGGCGATTGAGGGGTTCTTCGCAATAGAGATTAATAGCGTCCGCAAGTGGGTAGCATATCGCGCAGATCCAACGGCCTAGGAGAAAACATGGCATTCGAAAAGGAACAACCGAGGGTGGCGGACAGTATTGGAGACATCAGCATGATCGCGACGGACTATGTTGATGAAGAGGTGCAGGGCTCGATCGGATATGAGATTCAGATGCTTCAGGCAGACGGCTCACTATTCCGACTCAAGTCCGGAGACTTGGTGCCCCATCTGACATCTGGGCATATCGATGGGCTACGTGCGTTGATGGCGCATGTGCGCGAAAAGTCACAGAAGTTAATTAAGTAAGGGGGCTTCATGAAGCGATTAGAGGTGGCGCAATTGGCGGTCAAGCTGGATGGCACGCCGTACGTCGAGAAGTTTGATGATGATGGGGGGAAGGTCTATTGGACGATTCGGGCACTACTGATTGATACGATCCAAGAGGTGGCGATGCTGTCGACGCCGGACTCTGTAGTGATTTGGAAGATCGGGCTCCGGCTCGTGAACTATCGCAAGGCGACGATCGATCTGGAAAACGCTGATTTCAGCAAGCTTCAGGCGGCGTACAATCATCCGCAAGCGCTTCTCACCCGCGCGAATTGGGTACGAGCCAACATCGGCCTAGCGCTTGAAGCAGCGGAGGACATAGACCTAGACAAGAAGCCCGCGAAGTAGGCCCCCATGTACGGCCACAACCGATACGGCTCGACCCGCTATGGCGCGTCTGAAGAGGACGTGCTTGTTCTCGTCAAACATGTCTTTGGCGGGATCACGGCGACCGCATCGGTTGAACGCAAGATCGGGAAAACGATCGATGGAACGATAATCGCAACCGCGACTATCGACAACCGCGACCTCGCTCGGGCCGTGGCCGGGACGATTGTCCTGACCACAGATGTAGGGCGGAAAACTGGCAAGGATATCGCGGCTGGCATCACTCTGACCGCAGATGCAAATCGTAAATCCGGCAAGGGCATCTCTGGCGAACTTGCGTTGTCCGGCACGGTTGGCCGCGATCTTGCGCGATCTGTCGCCGGGGGCATCACCCTGACAGGTACGATTGAGAATCCCTTTGTGAAGGCCATCGTCGCGGGGATCACTCTAACGGCAACGGCTGGCCGGAAGATCGGCAAGACTATCGCTGGCGGCATCACACTGGACAGCGCCATAGGGAGGAAGATCGGCAAAACGATCGCCGGGGGCGTCACGCTCACCGGCACCGTGAATCGTGGAATTAGCAGAGCCATCGCAGCAGGAATCACTCTGACGGCAACCGTCGTCCGCAAGGCCAAAGCGATCTACGCGGGTGGCGTCGAGCTAACTGCGGAAGTCAACCGGCTCATCAAGAAAACGATCTCCGCTGGAATGACGATGACTGGGGCTGTCGGCCGCGACTATGCGAGGACCGTTTCCGGGGGGGTCACTCTCGCCGGATCGGTGAATCGCGGACTCGCACGAGGTGTAGCAGCTGGGATTTCCCTGGGCGCAACCGTCGTTCGCAAGATTGCGACTGCCTATGAAGGCGGGATCGAACTCACCGGAACGGTCGGCCGCCTGATCAAGAAGCAGATCACCGCGGGCTTGACTCTCACGGCCAAAGCTGCACGGAACGTCTACGATATGGCCTACGAGATGAATAAGCCGATTCGCAAGATCCTCGGACGAGTGGCAATCACCTACACCGATCCGTTCTTCTCCGCTGGGATCGAGGCATCGGCATCAGAAACGGGCCGATTCACGTACCCCGACCAGACGACGGACAACGTCCAGACAGAGGCTTACAAGTGGTTCTCGCTTCATCAGAACTTGCTTGACGGCACGTTCCACCTACTGCCATCGAATCGGGAATACAGCGTCGGGTGGTGGAGTGCGACGCTTTCCCATGCGACGACGGCGATCTTCTCCTCTCCTCCGGTGCTCACGATCGAGCATAGCGCCCGATCGGTCGAAAGCCTGTTGGTCGTGGGAGATGACAAGCTAGAGGAGTATCCGGTTGATTTCTGGGTGCGGCTCTACTCCGAAGGCGACGTGCTTGAGTACGCGTTTCACGAAGAGGCAAACGCGGCTGTCGAATGGACGAAGGACCTGTCTCCTACCGAAGTGGGCATCGTGAAGCACGAGCTGACGATCGTGAAGTGGAGTCGCGTGTCGTCCGTCGCCAAGATCGCCCAATTCTTCACCATGCTCGAGGAGACCTACGATTCAGAGGATGGCGAACTGTTTTCGATTCGGGTATTGGAAGAGCGCGAGTATGAGGAGCCGACGATCCCGCAAGGCAACATCTCATCGAACGAGATCACCGTCCGCCTGAACAACATTGACGATCTGTTTTCGGCAGGTAACTTCAATTCCCGCCTCTACGGGATGCTCTTGAACAACCGCGCAATCCGGGCATGGCTTGGATGCGACCTCAAATCCGGTATCCGGAAGTGGTTCCCGCTCGGTACGTTCTACTCTCGCGATTGGAGCACACCGGAGGATGTTGCCTGGGCCGAAGTGCGCGGCCTAGACATGCTCGATCGCCTAAAGCGGACGGAGTTTTCGACATCGGAAGTCTACACGAATGTCACCCTTCATGACCTCGCGATTACAGTGATGGCGGACGCTGGTTTAACTGATGCGGACTGGGATATCGATCCAACGCTGGACACAGCAGACTACACGATTCCCTATGCGTGGTTCGATCGAATGAGTCATCGTGAGGCTCTGCGCAGAATTGCAGCAGCCGCGCTCGGGCAAGTCTACTGCAACCGCGATGGGAAGATCGTAGTTGAGATCTACACCGCGCCAGCGGCGATGGCTTGCGATTTCCACTTCGACGAGTCCAACTTCTTCACTATCGATCATCCGTTGGAGTGGTCCCAGATGGTGAACTACGTCCAAGCACGTGCCGATCCGCGTGTGGCATCCGCTGAGCAGGAGATTTGCGTGGACACCGAGACGTTCACCGTGCCAGGCTCGGGGACCGTAACGAAGACGCACTACTTCGATCTGTCTCCGTGCGTAGACGTGGTGGACCCGCCCGTGATTGTCAATGATATCAATGGAGCTGGTCATGTAACGGTCGATTCGATGACAGCCTATGCGTGGGGCGCTTTGGTCACCTACAGCAACTCAGATCCCGACGATGAAACGGTGACTTCGGTCACAATTCGGGGCAAGCCGCTCGAAGTGCAGGGAGGCCGGGTTGTTGTCGCACAGGATGCAAGCAGCATTGCTTCGAATGGCAAACAGGCGCTATCCGAGCCGATCTCTAGCGAGTTCTGGCAGAATGAAACGCAAGCCCAAGCTGCTGCTGATTCCTTGCTCGCAGTCTACAAAGATCCGCGCCATGATGTGATCATGCGGGCGCGGGGGAATATCGCCTTGTTGCTCGGGGATCGTGTTGTTGCTCCGGATTACGCCGATCAGATCACTATGGAGTACGGACTGATGCGCCAGGATGTCAACTTCAACGGAGGTCTGGAAGTAGCAGTCACAGCGCAGCGGATTCCAGATGGTATGCTCACATACCGGAAACACATCGCAGGGGGCATTACTCTGGAAGGAAGACCACTCTGGGACTCTGGCCTCACGGGTGGCTACGGGAGCAGCCGATACGGAGAGGTCCGATACGGCGCAGCGGAGGAGGATGACTAAAACATGGCATGGACGACACCGAAAACTGACTGGACATCGGCAGACGGGGTAGCATACGGCGACCTAAATGAGATCGGAGCCAACCTTGCTTTTCTAAAAGACCACGTAGACGCGACGACCGGCATCCACGGCGCGGTTTCGGCAGCGACTGCGAACAAGCTCATCATCCGCGATGCGGCGGGACGTGCGAAAGTCGCAGCTCCGAGCGCGGAAAGCGATATCGCGTTGAAGTCGAATGTCACCACAGAGGCGACGGCAAGGGCAGGGGCGGACGCTGCATTGCAGGCGCTAATCGATGGAATCCCGACGACGTACATGCCGCTTGCCGGGGGCACATTCACCGGGAAAGCCTACGCAGAGAACAATGTCGATTACACGACGGGGCAGATCCGGAACATCTTTTTCTCTACCGCTGCGCCAGTAGCGGAGGGTGAAAATGGTGATCTCTGGGTACGGTACGAGGCGTAAGCTATGGCGACTGTCAAATATGCGAAAATCGGCGGGGCGTGGAAACTGGTTGTTGCTGAACACGCCAAGGTCGGTGGGGCGTGGAAACTCGTCACATCGAACTACGTGAAGATAGGCGAGATTTGGAAGACAGTACCGATTGGCGAGAAGTCCATCTTCGTCTGCGAGCAATTCTCCGATCGCCTCTACGCGATTGACGATCAGCCTGCTGTGATCACTGGATGGCCCGAATACGGTAGCGGAATTGTCGATCCAAGAAGCGTGGCGTACGATGGCAACAACGGCTATTCATACTGGGCTTGTGCAAACAAAGTCTACTGCATGAGTGACGCTGGGGCGATTCAATGGATCTACAGCGGACACGCGACGACAGTTACAGCAATCTGTGTTGACTATAACGGCATGGTCTACACGGGAGATCTCGCTGGTGTCACCAAGAAGATCGTATCCTTCCCTGGTATCGGGCCTGGCTACTCCGTGGCGTGGTCACAGACCATTGGCACTAACTACGCAGTCTACGCGCTTGCTGTTGATGCGAGTACAGGCATGCTCTATGCGGGGACTGGATACGCCAAGGATGCTGTGTACGGCTGCACAGCCAACATCGGAAACTGGACGATACGATACGCGTCGACCAAGGGAGATGTCACAGGCATAGGTATCGATGAAGACATCCCCAGCCTGTACGTTGGTACGGGAGACGGTTACCTGATGAAGATGGGCACCAACGGTTATGTGTACTGGGGGGGCAGTGCCCCGATTCCTTCCGCACAGATCTATGCGGTCTGCATCGGGCACGATGGGCATGGCTACTGTGCCACCGGGACCAGGAAGAGCATAAAGCAGTTTATCATCGCGACAGGCGCAGGTGGCTGGGAGGCGACAATCGGCGGGACGGCGGATGCTGTCGGGTGTACGGTTGATGAATACGGCAACGTCTATGGGACGTTTCGTAAGGCGGGCACATCGACGGACAACGTGGTACGGAAGGTCAACTCGTCTGGCACCGAGGTATGGAATTGGCAGCCTTACGTGTCGGCGCAATTCTATGGTGTCGCTGTCAGTCCGGGGATCAAGGCAGCGGGTTTCTAGGAGGAAGGATGGATCTAGGCGCAATCGGAGATTTCATCGTCAAGGTTGGTTTTCCAGCGTTCGTAGCTATCTTCGTGCTGGTGCGCCTAGAACCTGCGGTGGAGAAATTGGAGAGGTCGATCACTGCACACATGGTGATTACGGCAAAGTCGAACGGCATGAAGTCCAAGGACGTGAAGGAGATCATCGAGCTGGTGGCTCGCAATGGTAGGAAGCGGCGCGTCACAGATCGGGTAGACTTCCCCGATGGCGATGAGGACTTGACGGAAGAGTGATTAGCGTGGTACAATCCGAGCACAAGGAGGTGGGTCGATGCTCGACTGGCTGAAGAAGCAGGCGCTGAAGATAGCGCTGAAACTGGCGAGGAAGCAGGCGGCAGAGATCGCGATTTCCTTGCTGGCGCAGGTTGATCCCCCCGAACTAGCCGATGCTGTCCGTCCACACATCCGGAAGCTATTCGAGACGACGGGTCCGGATTGGCAGGCGGCGTTTGCCGAAGCGTGGAGGAAGACCGACGAGTTCGTGCGCGAGTTATTGGATGACCCCAGCGTAGGGGACTAGGGAGGGAAGAGAGCATGAAGAGACTCATTGCAACAGCGGTAGTGATGGCGATGTTGGTAGGACTATCGGCGCTCGCAGTGTGCGGGCCGTACTTCGGAATCGAAAACGTAGGCCTGACGGCGAACCCGGAGTTCATTGCCGGGTGTGATCTCAGCGGTCGTCTCGGCACTTCGGACTGGTTGATGACGGTTGACGGGTGGTACACGAATCCAAATATCTTGGACAACACGGACGCGAGCACATTCGATCTGGACGTATCGCTCGGGTGGGTCCAAGTGGCGACGATCAATCAGACTGGATCGCTCATCTATGGGTGTGACTTCTCCATCGCGCAGACAGTGGCATTCGAACCATTGTCACCGGGCGACACCCTGGACGATCTGGCGCTTGCGATCTGGTTAATGGATCTGCGGGCGGAAGGATACGTCGGGCCGTTCTCGGCATGGATCGGGTGTGGGCTGGATCTCCTGACAGACCCAGTGGGCTTCGTACCGACGGTGGGTTTCCTGGTCGACTGGTAGAATGAACCGTTGCGTGTGTAGCATTCGCATGCAGCCTCCTTGCGCAGGTGCGGGTCGGTGTGAGAGCCACTGGCCCGCCTTGCCTTTCTAAGGGGTGATACGAATGAAACATGTATTGGTATTGAGTATCTTGGCGGTGCTGGCAGCGGCCCTCTCCGGGTGCACTCTGATCGATCCTCCAATTGAGCAGCTCACAGTAGTGGCGACTCCGAGCGAAGGCTATCCGCCGCTCGTGGTCATGATCAATGCTTCGGGGCCATCCGGTGGTTGGTACGTGTTCACGGTCGAAGGAAGCACGTTCCAACGTACAACCGGCTCTCTGCAAGTGACGATCCAGCGGCTGCCATGTGTTGTGCAAGTCGTTTGGACGAACGGCAGGTCAAGTCTCGTGAAGACCGTCACGGTCGGGCTCGTCAATGAGGGCCCCGTGATCGGGCGTCCTGTTCTCGGTGGGATTGTGAACCGGTGGGTGATCATCCCGAAATGGCGGTATGTCGTGACGTTTCCTGATGCCTACGATCCGGAAGGCGGTCCGGTGACGTTGGTCGATGCCTCGGTTCGCACTATCGGCACGGTAAGCGAACCGAACACCGTGTTTTGTCCACCGTATATCGGAGCGGACCCGCCCAAACCGGACGTGTATCACGTCTTGACTGGGGCCGGGATCGTGGAGAATGCGTTCGTGTTCTACTCGATCTGGAATGGTCCTCTCGATGTACAGTCTGGGTCGTCCACTGCGACGAACTTACCGTTCCCGCCTCCGGACCAGTCCGAGATGGGCTATCCGGGGGGGGTCAACTGTAGCAAGAGCTGGCCGAGAGAGGCTAGGTCTGACATCACGACGATCATCCGAGCTACGTTCGAGGATGAGGCGGGCGCACGGACGACCAGGGAATGGTCGATTCCAACGAGTCCGTATCCGGGGTGTTGATCTCAGCGCGATCCAACTGGGATCGAACCACGCGAGGCGGGGCCGGGCAACTGGCCCCGCTTTTCTTTGGGCTTCCGGGACCCTTTGTTGTAACGGGAAGTATCACGAATCGCCTTTATGTAGTCGTCGGGGCCGAGCATACGCCTCCTGAAGTGTGCGGCAAGCCAGAAGCTCCCTTCGAATAGGTCACGTGTCCCCCTTTGGGAAATGGCACGACAATACTTGTGTCGACACGTGCCGTGTGGTATAATGGAGATGCAGAAAAGGAGGTACGACAATGGCGACCAAACCCGCAAGGTTCTACAACGTAGCAACTGCCAGCGCATTCCATCGAGCGGTGGATACTTGCGAGTCTCCGGAGCGTGCTATCGCCGCAGAGTGCGATGTCCACGAGAACGATCTGGTGTTGATAACTGAGTTCAAGGGCGAGCGGGACGGATCTCAGGCTTGGGTTTTCGCATTGGGGACCGAGGATGGCGAGAAGTTCATGGTCTGGGAGGTAACATGACTCGCGACCTAGCACGACCAACGAGGCGCATCCCACGCAGCTCCGTCTGCGTAAGCACACGGGAATACGAGAGGTCCCACGGTCGGAGTCCGAGAGGGCGTGGGCGTTGGGGCTTCCGCGCGGAGGAGCACATCTATGGTTTGAAGGGGCCATTCCCTCGCGAGTTCTTCGTGGATATGGTCGAAGTCGGCCACACCCCTACTTTTAGCGAGGCGAAGCGAGCCGCGATTGCGGCGGCGGCGGGTTCCGGGTACTGCGCCTTAGAGGTGCTCCCATGACTCGCGATCCGGAGCAACGTAAGCGCGATCTACTGTCTGCAAGGCAGAGTCGGCATGTTCGTTATTGCACACGTCGTGCGCGGGAGGCTCGATGAGTGGGAAGTATCCAGGTTGGAAGTTGGTATGCAAGGTTGGCGGCAAGGATGTTTACTACCACAAAGGTCGCGCCCGGTATGCCATCGAATGTGATGGTCAGTTCTTGGGCGGCCTAGACCAGGGGGAGCGGGACATCCTTGGTGGTATTCTGGAAAATCAAAGGGAGGTGGCACGTGGCGAATCAGGAACAGACGACCACGCGGCAGACGTATGACCGCGTGACGATGACACTCCGGCTTCCCCAAGACAATGACATCAGAGAGCACCTTGATGGCAGAGAGGCGGGGAGCGTTAGCGACTACCTGCGGGATCTAATCCGACAGGACATAACACGACAAGGAGGCTGACATGGAGTACAAAGACCTCCGCATGGGGCTACCCGTGTGGGCGAAGGAAGGCGGCGGTTGGACCAAGGCGACGGTAGTGCTGGTATCTCCAGCGACGATCGGCGATTGCGGGCAGTTCGGGAAGGCCGATGACCCTCGAGGCCTAAAGGTCAAGGTTGCGCTGCATCGGGCGGGCCGGAACCAGTCGAGCGGGTTCAAATATCTGGACCAGCTTGCACCACGTGACAAGGAGAAGAAGGGGGAGGACCACCCCAACAAGGGGGCCTAATGGCGACGAAACAGCAGGGAGGCATGATCGATCTTCTGGTCCAGGATTACAAAGGCGTAAAGAAACTACATGTCGTCCTTGTACCTGGAGCGAACATCATTGGTGGGAAAAATGGTGCCGGAAAGAGTTCTGGTGTCGATGCGTTTGCGAACATTTTTGGTGGCAAGAAGTTGACCCCGAGCAAACCTGTGCGCGAGGGTGCGAAGGGGTTCCGGCTCCAGGTAGTCCTTGAGCAACAGGGCATCACGATCGCCAGGATTGGCAAAATCGGGGAGAATGGCAAGCTGCGCGAGTCGCTCGTTATCACCGACGCGGAGGGGTTCCAAGCCTCGTCGCCACAGCAACTTCTCGATCGGCTTCTTGGCGGGCATCCGATTACTCCCGAGGCCTTCAGCGAGTTGAAAGCGGCGGATCAGATTGGTTTACTTCGGCAGGTGACTGGGCTCGATTTCACCCAGCTAGATGGAGAATATCAGGCCCTCTACCAGAAGAGGCACGACATTGGTATTGAGATGAAGAACCTCCAGGGCCAGATTAGCAAGATGCCCACTGTCCCAGAGGGTACACCCAATGAGCCCGTGTCAACGTCGGAGATCACCGAGCAGATCAAGGACGGTGAGGCCAACAATCGGGCCAATGCGGATATCCGTATGGCTGCAGCTGCGAAGGAACGAGAGGCAGAAGACGCCAAAGCAACAGTGGGGAACTTGGTCGAGGAACTAAAACTGGCGCGTGAACGCCGGGACCTCGCCATTGAGGAGGCCAAGTTTGCTCGAGCCGCTGCTGGCAAGCTCACAGACGTGGACCTTGACGACCTCTTCCAGATGCGCGACGACGCGTCGGAGATCAATCAAGCCGTTTACGTCAAGCAACAGCGACAGGCTGCCGAGAAAGCACTGGCCAAGGCGCAGCGTGCGCACAAGAAGGCCCAGGACCAGATGACGGCAATCAGCGAGGAAAAGACGGCCACGCTATCCGAAGCGGAGATGCCAGTGCCGGGCATGTCGTTTGACGCGGAGATGGTCTACCTTAACGGCATTCCGTTGGAGCAGTGCAGCCAAGCGGAGCGCCTGACCGCCAACGTTCAGATGGGGCTTGCGGCCCACGCGCACAGCGGGGCGAAGCTGCCGCCATATATCCTCGTACGGGAGGCGTCGCTCTACGACGCCGAGCACCTCGAGCTGTTAGACGAGATAGCGCGAGCGAACGGGGCATATGTCCTGGCAGAGCGCACGATGAACACCAAGGAACAGGCAGAGACGGAAGGTGCTGTTGTCTTTCTAGAAGACGGCATCGGGCTGGCGTGTGGTTCTGATGGGTGAGATACACAGCGAGCTATATCTGGCCAACTCTTGGCACCTCTTGTGTGATCGAGAGATTGCCGAGCTAGCGGAGCGGGGTATGATTACACCGTTTGTATCTCGACAAGTTAGGCAGAACAACGACAGCGTATCCTGCATGGAACGCATTCTCAGTTATGGGTTGGGTCCTTGCGGCTACGATGTGCGATTGGGCACGTCGTTCAAAGGTGACCACAAGGACACGACCATCCTCGATCCCAAGCAACCGCCCGCTCAGCATTACTGCTTTGATGCCACCGAGGGTGTCGTCGTTGCCCCCGGCACAATGCTTTCAGGCGTGACGGTGGAAACGTTTACCATGCCCAACGACGTGCAAGGTCTCTGTATCGGGAAGTCTTCCTATACTCGCATCGGCCTGCTTACTCAGTTCACGGGCATTGAGCCGGGATTTCGGGGTACGCTGACGGTACAGATGTTCAACGTTACGCCACACCATATCTATGTCTATCCGGGCGAGGGCATCTTGCAGGTGTTGTTCTGGCGGTGTCCCGCGCCGACGCGACCATATGCTGGTTACTTCCAAGGCCAACGCGGAGTGGTCGTCGGCGTAGACGATAATGGTTTGCGCGAGGAGGAGCACGATGGAAGAGAATAGAGTGTTAGTGGAGCTGCAAGAAATTTCCGAGCGCCTGAAGATGATCGCACAGCGGGAGTTCTGCCGATTGAATAATCTCCCCATCTTCGCCCGCGCTTATTGCGACAGGTGTGGGAACGCATGGTTCCGAGCGGACGGGTATGAAGTTGTCTCGCTCGTCCAAGCGGCAACGACTCACATCACGGCGTGCCCATACTGCGGGCATTCGTGGTGCGAATAAGGGGGCCAGCATGGGCGAGATAGCCGAGATGCACCTGGACGGAACGCTCTGCGAGTGTTGCGGGATTGTCTTGGTTGACGAGGACGAGGAGGCTCCGGGCTATCCACGCCGATGTAAGGCGTGTGGGGCCGATCCATCGTGGACTGGTGCTGTAGTTGGAGATGAGCAAGGAGGCTTCATGGAACGCGACGTAGATATCGTTGTTGGTGCCCAGTATGGTGACGAGGGCAAAGGTATGGTGGCGAAGTTGCTGGCCGATGGAGCAAGCTACGGGGGGGAACCCTACCGATGGACGGCTCGAGTGGGCGCACAGAACGCGGAACATCGCTTCACCCATGGTGGCTGTGAGTTCTGCGCACGCATACTCCCATCCGCTGCAGCTTTCCGGGATGGCATTAGCGTGTTTTTGGGTGCGGGGCATTGCTTTAGGCCCGAGCATTTGCTAACGGAGGCCGTGCACATGGGCGTTCCGCTAAAGGAGATCTATGTCGATGAGCAGGCGATGTGGCTCAAGCCCGAGCACGCCAAGCGGAACGAGGCCCTGGGCCATGCGCGAGGCACCACTGGTTGGGGGGTCGGTCAGGCAGTAGCGGAAAAGGTACTCCGCAGTCCGGCTACCGAGCTAATGGGGGAGGCTCCGGTTTTGCGCGATTCCGGTGTCTGGATGTGCTATGTGGGGGCTGTCCTCAATAGTTTCCCCGGCCCAGGTCTGTTCGAGGGCTCCCAGGGGGCCTTGCTCTCGTTGGACCATGGACTATACCCATACTGCACATCGAAGAATGTCACCGCCCCAGCAATGTGCGGTGAGTTGGGTATCTCGCTCAAGCGGGTCCGCACGGTCATTGGTGTGGTTCGTTTGGTGCCGATGCGGGTGCCGGGGAAATCGGGCGACACAGGCGGGGAGGAAGTCTTCTTCGACGACATTGAGGAGAGGACCGGGCTGCGCATCCCCGATGTCAAGCGGCGGCAAGGAGACGCCACTCAGGACGAGAACGAGCGACTTTTCGAGTTTAGTTGGGACGACCTCGAACTATCGCATATGCTCAACGGGTATGATGCGATCGCAGTAACGTTTGCCGATTACCATCGGCCCGGCAATTACCGGGTGACGGAGTGGGGCAAGCTTCACGAGGACACTCGCGCCCTGGTTATCAACATCGGCAAACGGATCGCGCCTGTCTTTTTGGTTCGCACTGGTCAGGGCGAGCACGACAACATCTGGCTCAACGGCGGCGTGCCGGGGTTGCAAGGAGGTTTAGATCCTGATGAATAGTTGGGAGATTGCGATTGCTGCTGCTTGCGCGTCCGTTGTTTTGGTTATTGTCATTGTTATGGCTAAAGCCGTGTGGGGGTGGCCCAATGGTGAATGAGAACGGAGCTTTCCCAGATGCTGGTCTTGATATATTGCGGATTTTGGCCCCACCTCCCCGAGAGGATCGGGCGAAGGTTTCGCACTATGCATCTGGCTTGGTGGGCTGTCCACGCAAGGATTACTTCCGCTGGACGGCGGCACCAATTTCGAACCCAAGAAGCGAGTCGAGCAAGAAGAAGATGGAAGCGGGCGTACTTGCCCATGACATGTTCTCGATGAGGCTCCACCGACACTTCGACAGGCACGGCGAGGTAACGAGTAACATTGCTGTTGAGTTGGTCGATAGTCGCCTTGAGTATCCGATCCACGGGTACATCGACGACCAAGTTGATCTGCAAGGCGTTGTACATGTCGTGGAATACAAGAGTACCCAGTATCGCACGACCGATCGAGCGCTCGAGGCTCCGCTCGACAGTGGCCTTCTGCAGCTCTGGGCCTATATGCGGGCCAAGCCAGCCAATCATCATTACCTCGTTTACGAGGACCGTGGTTCGAAGCTTGGCGTGTCGTACGAGGTGACAGAGAAGGACGAGCAGTTGTTTTGGCGCAAGAACAGCACTACACTATGGACGCCGGTTGATCTCTCCTGGGAGGCCATGATCAAGAAGCTAGTGATGATTGAGAAGGCTGTCGGTTCCGAGGAGGCACCAGATCGGCTTGACCCCGTGACCAACGAGCGGTACGTGGCCTACCTATCTAAGGACGGCAACAAGATCCAGCAGACCAAGACCGTCGATGGGGAGACGTTTCGCACCCACTGGATGTGCATGGGCTATTGCGAGTACCGCGACCATTGTTGGCTGGGCATGAATGCCGCGCAAGCGGAGGAGGCTGAGGCGGCGCGGGTCGAGGCAAGAGCGGTGATCAAGAAACGCGGCGGGAAGGCTATAGAGGCGGAAGACGGCAAGCTCAGCTTTGACCCAGGCAAGGTTCAGGAGGCGTGATGGCCTATCGTGAGGAGCGACGAGCGAAGAGGCGCAGACAAGGGAGGCCATCCGGGGCGCGGCATAGACACCCATCGTACCGAGTGAGGCCCAAGAAGTTGGTGCCGCAGATATTCTCGGTGCCTAGGGCGACTAGATGGCAGCGGTTCCGATCTTGGTTCCAAGATCGACTTCCAAGGAGGCCGATATGTATATAGCGACGTTGAAGAAGGTCTACCACAACACGGGTGCGCGTGGGGGCTACCTCTCGCTAGTTATGGCGGGGCCGAACGGAGAAGGCGTGCGGGCCAACTTGTTCGACCAGTGGTACTTCCAGGCGGGCACGCCGCACGATATCACGCAGCACCTCGAGCGGCAAGTAGAGTACGAGGCGTCCGTGGTGGAGAAGCAAACGCCTGACGGACCCAAGCAGTACGTGAATGTCTCGCGTATACAGCCAGTAGGCCAAATTTGGGAGAAGCCGCCTGACGGCATGGCTCCAGGAGGCCATATTCCTGGTGCTGTGCCCGGCGCATTGTCTGGGGCCGTGCCCCTGGCCCAGCAGCCGCTCTCAACGTCAGCGGCGACACCTCTCGTGGCATCGGTTACGCCTTCGGGTGAGATTGACGCGGCTCTCGCACAGACAATCGCGGGCTTGGAACGGTTAAGGACTGTGCTATGCAATCTGTTCGCAAGGTCATAGCCGTTCTGGTTGCGAGCCACGAGAAGAAGCGCGGGGATGGTAGCCCCTACGCCTCTTTGGTCTTCGTAGATCAAGCGGGGAAGCCGGGTTGGGCTGCGCAGGCGTTCGAGGGCGCATTCGGTGGCGAGGACTTCTCCGCCGAGGAGAGGGGGCACGTATCGACACTTTCCGATCTTGCGGGCCAAGTCGTGCTGGCTGGAGTGCGGCAAATGGGCGATTTTCAGCGAGTGGAGAGCGTTACGCCGCGAACGTACTTTGTGGCGCACCCGAACACGTGCAGCAGAGGAGATAGAATACTCATGGACAATCTGCGGTTCGATTCGCTATTGCTCAAAATCCTGAGTAGAGAGAAGGGCCGTTGGGTAAATGACTGCCGCTTGGCGCGGGAGCTGGAACGTCAACTAGGGGAGGCGATTACAGTCGAGCAGGTGCGCAACAGTGCGCGTCGGGTCTGGGGGTCGCTGAAAGGTGACCGTCGCCAGATCGAGTGCCATGCCAGCGGGAACAGATATCGTGTGGTGCTGGGTCCGCGTGCAGGGTCGATCAAGCCTACGGGTGGTCTATTCGAGGAGGAGCCGTGACATGTGAAGGTTGCGCCCATGCACTCGCGTTAACCGGAGGGACTCAGGCTTTTCGCTGCCGACACCCTCAAGCCAAAGACAAGCACGCAATCCAGAAGCTTGGGCTCGAGGTCCATTGGACCGAGGCTCGGTTCGGCGATTGGCCGCGAGACTTCAACCCGCACGCGATAAGGAAGTGCGGCGGGTTCTTGGCGGAAGTTCATTCTGAGGAGCAGGCAATCGGGGCCACGCGGCCCCACAAGGGGGCATGATGGCAAACAACAAGAAACAACCGGAGAAACCAACTGGGCCAACCAAGGCTCAATTAGGGAAGCGCGTCAAGAAATTGGAGGAGGAGAACGACATGCTGTGGCGGGTCATCTCGCCGCTCATCATGACAGCGCGGGCGCACGTCAACATCCATATGGGGCGGAAGACAAGCTCCGCGACTGGCATCGACGTAGGCATCCGGCTTGACCGGCTAGCGGCAATCGCAGAACTCGAATCCCCTATCCCCGAGGAGGAATGGATGTGAATACCCGGCTGGCTGCGACCGCACGCGGCGGACTGGTCCTGCAGACCCTCGACCGGCCCGGTTTTGTATCTCCTTCCGGGCCAGATCAGGCACAAAGCACGGCAGGTATGGTAATCCTGCCAGCCAGCCAACATAGGAGGCATCGTGAAGAGCGAGCACGAGATTCTTTTTGCGGTCAACCTTGACCGAGTGGGATGTCCGATGGTGCAAGAGCATAAGTTCCGTCCAGACCGTAATTGGCGATTAGATTTCGCTGATCCGGAGACGAGGGTGGCCGTGGAGATTGATGGCGGCGAGTTTATGCGGGGTGCGCACAATCGAGGTGTGCGCATGGCGAGGGACTACGAGAAGCGGAACACAGCAGCAACAATGGGCTGGACTATCTTCCAGCTTACGGGCAAGATGGTCCAACATGAGGGCAATCGATGGGCACGGATTGTGGCTTCGATGATCGTCGCAAGGAGAGCCAGGATACAATGAGCGAGCACGAGATTCTGGATATATCGCGCCCGTCTGTGGGCTGGGCCTTAATCCCGCCTGGAGTGTTGGAGCTGAAAGACCTGACTCCGCTACAAAAGCTCGTACTCGGACGCATCATTGGTCTATCCGCAGCGCACGGGTACTGCTATGCATCAAACGCGTATCTTGGCAAAGGCCTGGGAGTCGCGGCAGGGACAATCAGCAATGTCGCCTCCGCTTTGGTGCGTATGGGCTACGTGCGCCGGGAGATAGAGGAAGACCCAGTATCGAAGCGAGTGACGGGGCGGCGTCTTTACCCTATTTTCGGGGAATGGATATCCCTCCATCGAGAAATGGATACCCCTCCATCGAGAAATGGAAGGGAGGTTGAAGTTGAGGTTGGAGTTGAGATTGGAACTTCAAAAGAAGGATCGTTCGACGACTTCTGGCAACACTTCTTGGCTCTCAAGCGCGGGATAGGCAGAGTCAAGGCCCTCCGTTGTTGGGAGACGACGCTTAAGGGGCGTCTGGGGAAGAAGGGTCATCCGCCTATCGAGCCCATTGTGTTGATTGAGGCGGCGCGACGCTATCGACTTGAATGTGAGGAGGAGAAGACGGAGCCGCAATACGTCATGCACCCGGCAACATTTCTCGGCCCGGATCGGCACTGGGAGGATTTTCCCGGCCAACCGGAAGAGTTGGTCTATGATGAAGCAGCACACCAACTTTGGGATGCTGTCTTGGCCGAGATGGAGTCGGAGATCTCCTACTCCAGCTTCGAGACATGGCTCGGAGAGACGCGGGGCCTCGCGCTCCAGAATGGTTATCTAAAGGTGGCGGTGCCAGACCCGTTTACCAAGGGTGGGATCGAGCGGAGGTATTTGACAGTGATAGAGGAATTCGCGACGAAATGTCGCGGCGAGCCAACGAAGATCATGATCGAAGTACGAGGGGGCAGATGATGGCATGGATCGTTGAGGGATTGGCAATTGTTGTTGATTGGGTTTTCGATGTCTTGGATGGGTCGACGCGGTGTTGGCATATGAGATGGCTACGCTGGCGAGTAATCCCCCGCTTAATCTGGGCGCGGGTTAAGGCGGCGTGGAAGCGGTCCGCGATCGGCGCTCTTGGCCTGAAGGTGGGCCTACCGGACGGCAACGCCCGCGATCGACGGACGCAGATCCGGAATGAGACGTTGAGGCTGCGAGTCGGCATCGGGAAAGTCGTGGCGAGACACGTGCGGGTTCACACATAGGGAGGTCTAATGGCAGTCGGCAAGAAGGCACGAGCGGAAACGATGCAACGCGATAACGGCGAATGCCAGTTCTTTTGCGGGGGCCAGGAAGCAACGGAGATTTCACATTTCAAACACCAGGGTGCGGGCGGACTTCCAACTTCCCACTGGAAGAACCAGCCGCCGAATCTCGCGGCGTCGTGTGGGGAGTGTCACAACCGCTTCCCTCCGAATGGGAACTGGCGATGGGTGGAGTTCCGGGGTGACAACGATAAGGTTGGCGTGATGAAGATTCTCGACCCGGATGGCAACGCGGTCCCCGAGCGCGATCTGTGGTTCTATAACCGCTGGCGCAAGTTGGCAGCAAGCATGGCCGCTCAGTCCCTCCAGACTGTGGGCGAGATCGATAACAGCGTGGGCGAGATGATGCGCGATCTGAGGGACGGCGCGGAGTTCCTTCAAGGGGCGCGGACGTTCGACGAGCACGTGTCGGGCCTTGGCTGGGATCCCGTGAAGGCGAACGACATTGCCGACGTGTACGAGTGGGCGGTAAGCTTGGCGGGTTGGCCGTCCGGAGTGAACTATGCGAAGATGGAGCTGTTATATAACGTAGACTGGGCCGATGGCCGTTCTTCGGTAGGGTGGGTTGAGAAGGCGGCAGGCGGCGCATCGTACTCGACTTTGAAGAGAGATCTCATCAAGGCGGGGTTGATGACAAGTATCATGCGTTGCTACTTGCTATGTTCTCCTGGGGTGCTTGCCGGGGGTCCATTCGGTCCAGATATAGTGACACCAGTACTCGTTCAGACTAGGAAGGAGGAGGAATTACTGGAGTCGGCCGCCGAACGGGGATTGGCGGTTCTCAAGATCAACTCATTCAAAGGCAAGCTGATCCACCGTCGGGGCAAGGAGGGTGGCATATTCACGCGGGACACGGACAAGCAAATCCCGCTAGTGTCGCTCGAGGAGTGGTTAGAGGCAGCAGGC
>Ga0180433_10001258_pt1 | contig 42587 bp, 17 predicted proteins | sample SS_ome_8_FD_132980 | JGI IMG/M metagenome (GOLD analysis project Ga0180433, IMG submission 132980) | Hypersaline lake sediment archaeal communities from the Salton Sea, California, USA - SS_1_D_1 metaG | ecosystem: Environmental > Aquatic > Non-marine Saline and Alkaline > Hypersaline >...
AGCCCTGTTTCTTTCTCACCGTTTATAATTACCCAGTTTATCGGTGCAGCTCCCCTGTAGTTGGGAAGGTATGAAGCATGCAGGTTGAATGTCCCGAGCCGGGGCATATTCCACACTATTTCAGGCAATACACGGAAAGCAACAACGATCTGTATATCAGCTTCCAATTGTTTTAACTGTTTAATAAAATGCAGGTTTTTCATCTTATCCGGTTGCAGGACAGGTATCTTTTTTTCAACAGCATATTCTTTTACAGGCGAATATTGAATTTTTTTCCCTCTTCCTGCAGGCTTATCAGGATTTGTTACCACACATACAACATTGTAATTATTCTCTACCAATCCCTTTAATGATTCAACAGCGAACTCCGGAGTCCCCATAAATACAATACGCAGATCTCTCTTCATAACAGTAAAATTTTTATCAAATATAGGATTAAATTGTTTACAGCCGGTAATAATTCAGGGAATTTTTTCTCACGGACAGGTTATTATATCTGTACTCTGGCTCAATATGAAAATCATGGTTTGGTATCCAATTTTCAATTGTATATATTTGCGCAATTTGTCTCTTCAATAAAATTATTTATTTTAATTCTAAATAATATATTTTAATAATATAAATTTAAAAGTAAATAAATATATGGAAAAAGATACTATAATGATTGGTGGAGAGTTTCTCGTAAAGGAGACCAAACCTGAAGATATTTTTATTCCTGAAGAGTTTAATGAGGAACAGAAACTTATAGCAGAATCCTGCAGTGATTTTCTTGATGCTGAGATATTCCCGAATCTTGAAAGGATTGATGACAAAGAGGAAGGGTTGATGAGGGACCTGATAACCAAATCAGGAGAGATGGGATTTCTCGGAATATCTGTACCTGAGGAATATGACGGGTACGGGCAGTCATTTATCACTTCAATGTTGGCAAATGAAATTTTAGGGTCAGGATTTTCCTATGCTGTGGCATATTCCGCACATACCGGTATAGGTACTCTTCCGCTTTTATATTATGGTAATGATGAGCAAAAGAAAAAATATTTGCCGCGGCTTGTAAGCGGGGAGCTGGCTGCCTGTTTTTGTCTTACTGAGCCTAATGCAGGTACTGATGCCAATTCCGGTAAGACAAAAGCTGTTTTATCAGAGGACGGCAGTCATTATATTCTTAACGGTCAGAAAATGTGGATCACCAATGGCGGTATAGCAGATGTACAGACTGTTTTTGCAAAGATAGAGAATGACAGGGTATTGAGCGCTTTTATTGTTGAGAGGGACTGGGAAGGAGTGGTGATCAACCCTGAAGAGAAAAAGATGGGTATAAAAGGCTCATCAACAGTACAGATTTTTTATAATGATGTAAAAGTACCGGTTGAGAACCTCCTGGGAAGGAGAGGAGGGGGATATCGTATTGCATTGAATATTTTACATATCGGAAGGATGAAACTCGGCGCCAATGTTGTGGGTGCGGCAAAGTTGTCAACCAGGGATTCTGTGATTTACGCAAATGAAAGGAAGCAGTTCGGTGTTTTGATCTCTGAATTCGGTGCAATAAAATACAAACTGGCGGAGCAGGTTATCCGGACATTCGCAACAGAATCATCATTATACCGTGCTTCCAATGACATAGAAAAGGGCATACAATATGAACTCAGCCAGGGAAAGGATTATGGTAAAGCCAATGTTGACAGTCCTGCCAGATTCTCCGTGGAATGTGCAATATTAAAAGTGCTTGGTTCGGAATCTTCTGATTATGTCGTTGATGAAGCAGTACAGATCTTCGGTGGTATGGGTTTTTCTTCTGAAGCTCCGGTTGACAGGTCTTATAGGGATTCGAGAATAAACAGGATCTTTGAAGGAACAAATGAGATAAACAGAACACTGATCACTGATGCTACACTGAAAAATGCTCAGAGAGGAGCTTTTGATCTTGTTACGCCTGCAAAAGAAATACAGGAAGAGATCAGGGCAAATAAACCGTTAAATACTAATCCCGGTGATTATTTTGAAAACAAGACAGAAAGTATCAGGAATTTTAAAAAAGCAACAATACTGGCGCTTAATGCTTTTGTTGATACCTTTGGTAAAGGGGATTTCGCAGATGAGCACGAGATAATGATGAACATAGCTGATATGATGATCATGGTATATGCTGCCGAATCCGTTAAGCTCAGGATAGAAAAGATGAAAACCCTTGATCCCGGGAGAGATATTGCTGTTTATAAAGATATTCTTGATGTGATGGTCTGTGATTATGCAAATATGATCTGTAAAGCCGGGACAGATGCAATTAATTCCTGTGATGATCTGCAGGACAGAGAGTTGATATTAGCAGGGTTGTCCGGTCTTACTAAAGTCGGCAACGTCAATGTTAAAAAAGCAAGAAGAAATATAGCGGATAAGCTGATAGAGGATAACAGGTATAATTTTTAACCCGGCTACATAAATAATTATCTGTATATTTATTTGATATTGTGATTTCGTAATATTTTTCGTAACTTTCCTATCAAAAAAATCTGAGTTTGTCAAAAAAATACAAGTTCGGATTGTCTCACATGACAGGCTGATCTTTTAATTATAAAGAGTTAATAATTAGGCCTGTTTTAATCTTATTGTTGTAACTATCTTTACGGTAAGACGTACTATATAGTATTATATATTATAACGTATTCAGTAATCTCAGAAATTATGAAAACCCTGTTAACTTCCCTTATTATCCTGATTGCTTTTTTTAGTGTTAATGCACAGTTAGGTACGGAATTCTGGTTCGCACCTCCTGAAGTTACCGAAGATCATTATCCGGCTGGCGGGCAACCGATATATTTGTTGTTATCTACAATGAATGGACCGGCGGATATATCTGTGTCACAACCGGCTAATCCTGCATTTAACGGTGGTTCCCCGATACTTGTCTCATTACCGGCAAACACATCACAGAGGGTGGATCTGTCGGCTTTTATAGATGACCTTGAGACAAGGCCTACAAATACTATTCTGAATACCGGATTGTATATAAATGCCACTGATACGGTTTCAGCATATTACGAATACAGTAATCCCCATAATTGTGATATTTTCGCTTTGAAAGGAGCTAATTCGCTGGGCACGGAATTCTACATCCCATTGCATAATAATGATAATTTTTATAATCATACTTTTGCTACACATATTGCCTATGCATCGTTTGATATTGTAGCAACGGAAGATAATACGGAAATAATCATATATACACGCACTGATGTTGACGGCCATACTGCATTTACACCGTTTTCTATTACTCTGAACAGGGGGCAGACTTATTCGTGTGCCTGGACAGGAAGTAATTATGAAGATCCGGCCACTCACCCTTCAGGTGCAGTTGTTGTTTCCGACAAGCCGATAGCAATTACGATCAAAGACGATTCATGTCATAATCCGTCCGGAGGATGTTATGACCTGATGGGAGATCAGATAGTGCCTATCGATATCATTGGAAATGAGTATATTGCTGTTGAAGGACAGTTGTACAATTCGGGTGAGGAAAGCATTTTTATAACGGCAACGGAAAATAATACAAAAGTATATATTGATGGCAGCGGGACTCCTTTGACGACTTTATTCGCCGGTCAGACATACATGTATGAAATTGAAGGGACGGTAACAACGTATGTTCAGACAGATAAGGATGTGTATCTGACACATGTAACCGGTTTTGGGTGCGAAGAGGGAACAGCACTTCTTCCTCCCCTGAATTGTGCAGGATCACGACAGATCAGTTTTGTAAGATCAACATCGGAAGGATTTTTCCTTACAGTTCTTGTTAAGGCAGGAGCTGAAGATGCTTTTGAGATTGATGGTGATCCCACTTTGCTGGAGGCATCCGATTTTAATTATGTGAATGGTACCGGTAATGTATGGATGTATGCAAGAGTGCAATACAATACTACTGAAATCCCTGTTGATGAGGCTAAGCTTATTACAAACTCGGAAGACAAATTTTCCCTCGGATTAATAAACGGTGGAGATGATACAGGGTGCCGCTATGGTTATTTTTCCGAGTATGCTGCCAAAATTCAGGTTGATGCAAACAATGACCAGACCGTTTGTGCAAATAACGCAGACGTAATACTTGAAGGAAGTGTTACAGGAGGCGCTACACAAGGAATATGGGCAACTTCGGGCGATGGTACTTTTTCTCCTGATGCCAGTACACTGAATGCAACATATTCACCAGGATCATTCGATATTGCCTTTGGATCGACAATACTTACACTGTCATCAGTCAGTGATTGTGATGTTGTTCAGGATGATATGACTATATTTATTGATCCGGCGCCTGTTGTAGATGCCGGTAATGATCAGGATGTCTGCGCCTCAAGTCCGACTGTTACACTGAATGCATCCCTTACTAATTCCGTCGGTGCAGTATGGAGCGGAATGGATAATAATGTGGTTCCGGATAACAATACTCTCAATGGAACTTATACGCCGTCAGCTGCTGAGATAACTGCAGGAACAGTGAGGATGTATCTTACCTCACTTGATATTCTTTGTTTGCCTGTAACGGACAGCATAGATATTCTTATAGACCAGTTGCCAACAGCAGACGCAGGTCCTGATGGCCTGATCTGCGAAAGTGAGACATTTACGGTCAGTGCAGCTACTGCAAACAATTATTCTGCTGTTAACTGGACCAGCTCAGGGTCACCCGGAACGCTTACAGGCGCAGCAACTCTTACTCCGATATATACACCAAGCGCTGCTGACATAGCTTCGGGCAGTGTTACTCTGACCCTTACTGTTACAGGTGAAGACGGTTGTGTGGCAGAAACGGCAGTATCTTCCATGAATATTGACATAGATCCTTTACCAACTGCCGATGCAGGCTCTGACACAAATATTGCATCTGATGAGAGTTATACTGTTAATGATGCATCCAGCACTAATTCTACTGTATTATGGACAAGTTCGGGATCGCCCGGCACCCTGACTGACGAAACCACTTTGACACCTACATATACTCCAAGTGCTGCGGATATCACGGCAGGAAGTGTGACCCTTACACTAACAGCTACGGGAACAGGTGCATGCAGCAGTGAAACAGCAGTGTCTGCAATGATCATTACCATTGATCCTCTTCCGACGGCATACGCTGGTCCTGACACTACTATTTGTGAAACAGGGACATACACAGTTGTCGGGGCGTCAGCTACAAACTATTCTACGCTACTTTGGACCAGCTCCGGGGCACTAGGCACATTGACAAACGAAACTACACTGTCACCGACATACACACCTGTTGCCGCTGATGTTACGGCAGGAAGCGTTATTCTTACTTTAACTGCATGGGGTACGGGAGCAGCAAGCTCGGAAACGGCAGTTTCCACCATGACAGTTACTATAGATCCCCTGCCAACGGCTGATGCAGGATCAGATGTTACGATCTGTGAAAGTGAGGCTCATACCATCAGCGGAGCAACAGCAACGAACTATTCATCCATCCTGTGGACCAGCTCCGGATCAGCAGGAACACTGACCAATGAGACCTCATTAACACCTACATATACACCAAGCATGGTTGATATTATTGTTGGTAGTGTGACCCTGACATTGACAGCTACGGGATCAGGAAAATGCGGATCGGAAACAGCAGTGTCAACTATTACGGTGACTATTGATCCTATGCCTGCTGCGAGTGCAGGTTCCAATGTTACAATATGTGAAAATGAATCGCATACGGTAAGCGGAGCCACTGTCTCGAATTTTTCAGCGCTTCTGTGGACAAGCTCGGGATCTGCGGGTACCCTGACAGATGCAAATACCATAACGCCAACATATACACCGTCAGCAGCAGATATTGCAGCAGGAAGCGTTACCCTGACATTGACTGCTACAGGCATCGGAGAGTGTAATACAGAAGCGGCACAATCATCCATTACAGTGACAATTCATAACCTCCCCACAGCAAATGCAGGACCAAATGCATCTATATGTGCAAATGAGATATATACAATAAGCGGAGCTACAAGCACAAACTCAACTGTACTGTGGACCAGCTCGGGATCGGCAGGTACACTGACCAATGCAACTACGATAACACCTACCTATACACCCGGCGCTGCAGATATTGCAGCAGGGAGTGTTACGCTTACATTAACCGCTACAGGTACAGGTGAATGCAATACTGAAACAGCAATATCCTCCATGATGATCACTATTGACGGTATGCCGGCAGTTGATGCAGGATCTGACACTTCCGTGTGTGAGAGCAGTTCGGTTACCATCAACAGCGCCGGTGCAAGTGATTATACATCTCTTCAGTGGACCAGCTCAGGATCAGCAGGTACACTGACAAATGCAACAAACATTTCACCAACATATACTCCCAGTGCAGCGGACATAACATCAGGGAGTGTAATACTGACCCTTACAGCTACGGGAACAGGACAGTGTAATACAGAAACCAGCCAGTCAACAATTACTGTTACAATAGATAATTTACCTTCGGCAGATGCAGGTCCTGATATGGATATATGTAATAATCAAAACATTACAATTACAGGAGCAACAGCATCGGACTATTCGGCAATTCTTTGGACCAGCTCAGGCACACCGGGCACCTTATTAAACCCGACAACCCTGACACCGAATTATACACCCGGTGCAGGAGATATAGCTGACGGAAGTGTTATATTAACATTAACAGCATACGGAGAGGGATCGTGCAATACCGAAACTGCTGAATCTACTATGCTTATTACCATAGATACGCTTCCCACTGCAGATGCAGGCCCGGATATGTCAATCTGTGAGAATGATATGCTGACTGTTTCAGGCGCTACTGCTTCCGACTACTCCTCACTTGAATGGACCAGTAACGGATCACCAGGCACTCTTATTAATTCTGCTACATTAACGCCTACATACATCCCGGGTGTTGATGATATAGCTGCAGGCAGCGTTATACTGACACTTACCGTTTATGGCACAGGGGAATGCATTACGGAAACAACGGTCTCAACGATGATGGTTACTATAAACAGGTTGCCGTTGGCAGATGCCGGTCCTGATACCACAATATGCGAAAATGAAATGCTGACCATTATTGATGCTACGGCAAGTAATTATTCATCGCTGCAATGGACAAGTTCGGGCGCCCCGGGTACCATAACCAATGCAACAACTATCAATCCTTCATATACACCGGCAGTTACAGATATAGCAAATGGCAGTGTAACACTAACCTTAACAGCTACGGGAATTGGTGATTGTAATACTGAAACTGCAGTGTCTGCACTGACAGTGACAATACAGGAGGCTCCTGTTGCCGATGCAGGAGAGGATCAGGTATTGTGTGAGAATAATCCTGATGTGCATTTGAACGGAATAATCACTAATGCAACAGGCGGGATATGGTCAGGCGGTCTTGGATTATATGATCCTGATAATACCACTTTGGATGCTGTGTATTCACCTACGCAGAATGAGATCAATACAGGACTTACTCTCACTTTGACCACAACAGGTAATGGTCAGTGTGATGCTGCAAATGATGCCATAAATATTACATTTACAGAATCACCTGTTGTAAGTGCAGGTGCAGACCAGACCATTTGTGCCAATAATCCTTATGTTACTTTGGACGGATCTGTACTTGTAGCCACAGGCGGTATCTGGACAGGAGGATTCGGTAGTTATAATCCGGACAATACCACACTTGACGCTGTGTATTCTCCTTCTGCCTCTGAGATTTCTGCCGGATATGTGCAATTATATCTTACTTCCACAGGCAATGGTAATTGCCTGCCTGTTATTGACAGTATGGAGATCACAATTGATCCGGCACCTGTTGTAAATGCAGGTGATGATCTGAGTGCTTGTGAAAATAACCCGACTGTTACACTTAACGGATCGGTTACCGGTGCAGGAGGAGGATTATGGACCGGCGGGCTTGGTGTTTTCAATCCGAATAATTCGACTCTTGGTGCAACATATACACCCACACCCGGAGAAATAGCAGGTGGCAGTGTGGTGTTGACACTTACGAGCACAGGTAATGGCAATTGCATTGCGGAGAGTGACCAGGTAACAATAACTTTCCATGCAGGACCGGCTGTTAATGCAGGAGAGGATCAGACTATTTGTGCCAATAATCCGGCAGTCTATCTTAATGGTTCGGTTACTATTGCTTCAGGCGGAGTATGGTCAGGGGGGCTGGGGATATTCACTCCGGACAATACTACCCTTAATGCGGTATATACTCCTACAGCAGGGGAAATAGCTTCAGGGATCGTTACACTGACACTTACTTCCACCGGCAATGGTGATTGTAATGAAGAAACAGATAATATTACAATTATGTTCTCACCGGCACCTACTGTTGAGGCAGGTGAGGACGTCACTGTTTGTGCAAATAATTCCGATGTTGCACTCAGCGGTATTGTAACTGTTGCCACCGGTGGTATATGGACAACATCAGGAACAGGCACTTTTATTCCTGATAATACAAACCTTAATGCAACATATTATCCCGGATCTGCGGATATTACCGCAGGAAGTGTAAAGCTTAAGCTTACTTCAACAGGAAACGGGAACTGCCTGGCTGTGAGTGACAGTATGACTATAACTATTACTCCCGCACCTGTAGTGAATGCCGGATCTGACCAGACAGTATGCCCTGATGACCTTAATATTCTTCTTAATGGCAGTATCTCGGGTGCAACAACTACAGGAGCCTGGACAACAACCGGCACCGGTCTTTTCCTCCCCAATAATACTACACTTAATGCTACTTATGTGGCAAGCTCACAGGATTCGATCAATCAGGGCGTTTACCTGATACTTACATCTACAGATAATGGTGATTGTGATGCTGTTTCAGATACTATGCGGGTGAATATATATCCTGCCGGCGTTGCCGATGCCGGACCGGATCAGACAGTATGTGCAAATAATGCGAATGTTCAGCTTAACGGATCTGTTTCCGGCGGTGCAGTTGACGGAGTATGGGCAACTTCAGGAACAGGAACATTCTCTCCGGATAATACTGAATTGGATGCCATATATATACCAAGTGCCAATGATATTGCAGCAGGAACAGTCACCCTTACTCTTGAAGCCAATAGCTGTAATTTTGCTGTTGATGATATGGTAGTGACAATCACCCCTGCTCCTGTGGCAGACGCAGGTGATGACCAGGAAGTGTGTATAAACAATCCTGTCGTTACATTAGACGGAAATATTACGGTCGCTGCAGGCGGGATATGGTCAGGAGGCTCAGGTACATTTGATCCGGATAATACGACAATGAATGCTGAATATTCACCTTCAGCAACTGAAATAAATAACGGGTATTTTGAATTGATACTTACAACAACAGGTAATGGCGATTGTTTTGCAGTATCCGATACTATGTCGGTTACGGTTAATCCCCAGCCGGTTGTTGATGCAGGCGACAATGTTATTGTATGCGCAAATAATGCAGAGGTGAATATCATTGGCAGTGTTTCGGGAGGTTCAACAACAGGAGAATGGACAACAAGCGGAAACGGTACATTTACCCCTGATGAATTTTCACTGGTCGGTTCGTATATTTCTTCACAGGATGATATAAATGCCGGATCAGTAACCCTTAAACTGACCTCCACAAATAACGGCGGGTGCCTTCCTGTTAGTGATTCCATAACTGTTACATATACACCGGCCCCTACAGTTGATGCAGGTACAGACGTTACATTATGTTCAAATAATCCTAATGTCAGTCTTTCAGGAACAATAACCGTTGCTACAGGTGGTTACTGGACTTCAACAGGAACAGGGATGTTCCTGCCTGACAGTACTGAACTTGATGCTACATATATACCCGGTGCTGAAGATACATTGAACGGAGAGGCAGTGCTTATACTCACAACAACAGGTAATGGTAATTGTCTTCCCGAGAGTGACAGTATAACAATTACATATACACCTGCTCCTTATGTTTATGCAGGTGAAGACCAGATAGTGTGCGTTGATGAGCTGGATATATCATTGAACGGTACAGTGGCGGGACCAACTTCCACAGGTATATGGTCAACAGGCGGTACAGGTACATTTACTCCGGATAATACCACATTAAATGCTACATACAGTGCAAGCTCCCAGGATTCGTTATTAGGCGGTGTAATGCTTGTGCTTACATCGACAAATAATGGTAATTGTAATGCTGTCAGCGATACGGTAATAATAGATATAACTCCTGCAGGAACTGCTTATGCAGGCATCGACCAGACAGTATGTGCAAATAATGCCGAAGTGCAACTGAACGGAGTAATTTCAGGAGGTGCTTCAGAAGGGATCTGGACAACATCAGGCACAGGTGCATTCGTGCCAAATGATACAGCTTTGAATGCTGTTTATTTTTCAAGCCCGCAGGACACCATGACAGGAAGCGTAACGCTTACATTAACAGCTACCAACAGTTGTAATGATGTGTCAGATGATATGACTATCACTTACACTGATGCACCGACTGCAGACGCAGGTGAAGACCAGACAGTGTGCGGTAATAATGCAAATATTTCATTATCAGGAGTAGTTACTCTTGCCACAGGCGGGGAGTGGTCAACATCAGGAACAGGATCATTCGTGCCGAATAATACATCATTAAATGCAGTATATGTACCCGGTACATCTGATATTGAGGAGGGGGATGTAATACTTTCCCTGACATCGACAGGTAACGGCGGATGCAACGCTGTTACTGATTATCTTGAGATTACGATTACACCTGCTCCGGAAGTATGGGCAGGACCTGATCAGGAAGTATGTGAGACCAGCACTATTACACAGATGATGGGGATCGTTTCAGGAGGTTCTACAACAGGCATATGGTCTTCATCAGGTACAGGTACATTTATACCTGATAATACAATGTTAAATGCATATTATGAGTTCGGTGCAGCGGATATTTCTGCAGGATCGGTACAGCTTACACTGACATCCACAAATAACGGGGATTGTAATGCGGAAACTGATATGATAACTATTACATTTGGTGACCAGCCATTTGTATATGCTGGTGTTGACCAGGTTCTTTGCGCAGATAACCTTATTGCAAATCTTAATGGTATAGTTTCCGGTGGTAGTATTACCGGTCAGTGGACCACTTCAGGCTCAGGAGTATTTTTCCCGGATAACAATACGCTGAATGCTTCTTATTATTTCAGTACTGCAGACTCTATAAACGGTATTGTTGAGATAATACTTATATCGACAAATAACGGTGGGTGCCTGCCTAATAAAGATACATTATATATTACAGTTGAGCCTCTTCCTGTTGTTGACGCAGGAACAAATCAGACAATATGCCAGACAGATTCGGCAAATCTTTCCGGTTCTGTGACTAATGCCACAGGATGTGTGTGGTCAACTTCAGGAACCGGGATATTCCTGCCTGATAATACAGATATGGATCCTGTTTATGCGCCTTCATCAGGCGATATTGCAGCAGGATCCATTATGGTATATCTTACGTCTTCAGGTTCTGTAAGTTGCTCGGGAGTTACGGATTCCCTGGTACTGACAATTACTCCGGAAGGGGTTGTTGATGCAGGTGTTGACCTGTTTGTTTGTGCAAACAATGCTGAGGTTGAACTGTCGGGAATTATTACCGGGGGCGCTTCGGAAGGAATATGGACAACATCAGGGACAGGCACATTTGTACCGTCGGATACATCACTTGCTGTAACATATATTTCAAGTTCGGCTGATACATTGTCGGGCAGTGTTATACTTACTCTTACAGCAACCAATAGTTGCGGTTATGCTGCTGATAGTATTACACTTACATATACACCTATACCGACTGCCAATGCAGGTGCTGATCAGGAAGTATGTGCCAATAATGCGGATGTATCCCTTTCCGGTAGTGTTACCATTTCAACAGGGGGAGAATGGTCGTCATCATCAGGAGCCGGAACATTTATTCCGAACAACACATCTCTTAATGCAGTATATTCACCTGGTGTTGAAGATATAAGTAATGGTTCGGTGTATATTTACCTGTCAACTACAGGTAATGGTAATTGCAATCCTGTAACTGATATTATGGAGGTGACATTTTCACCGGCTCCGGATGTTGAAGCAGGACCTGATCAGGAGGTATGTATTACAAGTACTATGACACAACTGCTCGGATCAGTGTCAGAAGGCGCTACAACCGGTGAGTGGACAACTCTCGGATCAGGTACATTTATACCTGACAATACCACTCTTGACGCGTATTATGAATATAGTACGGCAGATACAACAGCGGGTTCAGTGACCCTGATCCTTACATCAACGGATAATGGCGACTGCCTGGCAGAAACAGATGCCATGACAATTACATTCGGTGACAAGCCATTTGTGTATGCAGGCGAAGACATGACGGTATGTGCTGATGATCTTAATGTACAACTTGACGGAGCAGTGTCGGGAGGATCAACAACAGGAGAATGGACAACATCGGGTACCGGGACATTTGTGCCTGATAACCAGACAATTGATGCAGTTTATATATTTAGTGTCGTAGATTCGATTCTGGGATCCGTTGAATTGATCCTTACATCAACGGATAATGGCGGTTGCCTGCCTAATTCCGATACAACATTGTTATCTGTTGAACAGGTGCCGATAGTTAACGCGGGTCCTGACCAATATATTTGTTCAGATGAAGATACTGTGGTTCTTGCAGGCAGCTATCTGAATGCTGCAGGAATTCAGTGGACTACATCCGGTTCAGGTGAATTTTATCCGAATGATACGGTGATCAGTGCTGTGTATTTGCCCGATGATGAAGACTTTATGCAGGAATCACTTACCATTGTATTAAGCTCAACACAGGAAATTGCATGTGATCCTGCTGCAGATACTATGATTATTGAGGTTACTCAGATGGCTGTTGTTGATGCCGGGCAGGATCAGACAGTTTGCGCTAATAATGCAGATATATCTCTTAACGGACAGGTTACAGGCGGAGCAGGAGGAGGAGTATGGACCACTACGGGAGGCGGAATATTCACTCCTGATGATTCGTTGCTAAATGCTGTTTATATACCTGATACATCAGATATTCAGAATGGTTCTGTTGTATTGATCCTGCATGCTGTTGATGCGTGTAACGAAGCGTATGACAGTATTGAGATATTCTTTACACCCGCACCTGTCGTCAATGCCGGCAATGACAGGGTGGTATGCGGAAATAATGCTACAATATCTTTGTTCGGGAATGTCCAGGTAGCAGGCGGTGGTATATGGTCAACTTCAGGTACGGGAGTATTCACTCCTGATCCGACATCTTTAAATGCGGTATATACACCGGATGCTGCAGACATAGACAGCGGACTTGTATATCTGTATCTTACATCAACTGATAACGGGGATTGTAATCCTGTTACAGATTCGATATCGCTTACCATCACTCCGGCTCCGGTTGTTGATGCCGGTGTGGATCAGACAGTATGTATTTCAGCCACATCAACGCAAATGCTTGGCTCTGTAACAGGCGGATCGTCCACAGGAGAATGGAGTACGTCCGGAACAGGTATGTTTTTGCCTGACAGTACTAACCTGATGACCAACTATGTATTCAGTGCTGACGATACATCAGCAGGATCGGTAACGATTATACTAACTTCAACTGACAATGGTGACTGTTTCCCGGAAAAAGACACAATGGTTATTACTTTTGGTGATACTCCTTTTGTTGATGCGGGTGAAGATCAGACAGTTTGTGCAGATGATTCGGTAACGCTTGACGGATTTGTAACCGGAGGCTCGACAACAGGAGTGTGGTCAACATCAGGAACAGGAATATTCTATCCTGATGATGTTTCTCCGGATGCGACATATCATTTCAGTTCTACCGATTCATTATATGGCTCGGTTGATCTGATCCTTACTTCCACAAATAACGGTGAATGCCTGCCGGGTACAGACACAATGCATGTTACAATCCAGCCGGTACCTGTAGTTGATGCAGGTGAAGATCAATATATTTGTTCTTCATCGGATACTATTTACCTGTCAGGCAGTGTTGAAAATGCAGACGGTGGTGTATGGACAACTGACGGTACAGGTACATTTCTTCCGGATGACACAACACCGGATGCTGTTTATCTGATGAGTTCCGCAGACAGTATTGCCGGTGAAGTAAATTTAATACTGACTTCAACAGGTACGGAAGTATGTGATCCTGATATGGATACAGTTAATATTAGTGTTGTTATCCCTCTGATAGTTGATTTTACTTATATCGGCGCATGTGTGGGACAGGATGTTAATTTCAGCGATAATACAACAGTATTGTATGGTGACATTACAGGATGGAAATGGAATTTCGGAGGCGGGAATATTTCTTATGCACAGAATACATCATTCTCTTATGATGTTCCCGGAAATTATGATGTTACCCTTACCGTATATTCAAGCCTGGGATGTGAAGACAGCATAACACAGTCAGTCACTGTTGCTCCATTGCCGACAGCAGACTTTTCATTTACTACTGTGTGTTATCTTGATTCTGTTGATTTCACTGACCTTTCATCGATATCCTCAGGTTCCGTAACAGGATGGCAATGGATATTTGGTGACGGTGATACAAGTTATATGCAGAATCCTGTCCATTTGTATGCCGGTGAAGGAACATACAGTGTGATCCTCACTGTTACAAGTGATGCAGGTTGTACAAGTTCGGTTACACAGCAGATCATGGTGTATTCACCTCCTGATGCAGGATTTGATTATTCATTTGATTGTGCAAATACAACAGTTGTATTCACCAATACTTCAACATCAGGAGGTGTTGATATTATTGGCTGGTACTGGAATTTCGGCGATGGTGATACAAGTATGACAGAAGATCCCGTGCATGAATATGACACTGCCGGTACATATACTGTCCGGATGATAGTATATTCGTCTGCATACTGCACTGATACTGCTATTGAAGAAATAACCATATATACTATCAATGGCGATTTTATTACAGGAAATGCATGCGTTAATGATTATATCCAGTTTACGGATAATTCCGGTGACGGAATAATATCATGGTCATGGGACTTCGGTGACGGAAATGTTTCGTCATTGCAGAATCCTGTCCATTCATACAGCTCTGAAGGAACTTATAATGTAACAATGATAATAGCCTCAGATGAAGGATGTGTTGACACTGTGATCAAACAGGCTGAGGCATACCCTGTAGCAACGGCAGGTTTTTCTGTCAGTGCAGACCTGTACCAGACAGGATCACTGATTAGCTTTATTGATGCTTCTGACGGAGCAGAATACTGGGAGTGGGATTTCGGGGACAGCTCTGCTGTATCAACAGTACAGAATCCTGTACATACATATAATATTGCAGGAATATTCACTGTGATCCAGGTTGTTAATAACCAGTATGGCTGCTCTGATACATCCACAACGCAGATATCAATATCAGATGACGGGATATTACCGCCTAAAGCGCCTACAGGATTCACTCCTAACGGTGACGGTGTTAATGATGTCTTTTATATAAAAGGCGGACCTTTTAATACTATTGATTTTAAAGTATATAATAAATGGGGAGAGCTGATATTTGAAACAACAGATCCTGATACGGGATGGGATGGTATGAGAGACGGAAAGGAACAGCCTGTTGGTGTATATGTATATACAGTTGAAGCAGAAACAGTGGATGGGAAGGAATATAAAAAGTCGGGGGATGTTACGTTAATTAGATAATTAGATAATTTGGAAATTTAAAATATAGTACAATGAAAAATTTAGGTTTACGGATTTTAAAGGTGTTAATTACCTTTTTGGTAATTGTGAATATGAATAATTCTTTTGGGCAGGATTTTCATCTTTCACAATATGATGCTTCACCAATAATATTAAATCCTTCTCTTACAGGAATGTACGGAGTGGAAGAGATGAGGATGACGTCTCAGTACAGGAGCCAGTGGGGGGCTTTAACGAGTAGTCTTACCTCTTCTGCCATGTCTTTTGACATGCGTTTAAAAGACAGGTGGGGTATTGGGGCCTATATTATGGATAACAACGGAGCTAAAGTGTTTAATACGTTTAACCTGATCCTTTCCGGTGCTTACGAAGTGACAATAAACGGTGGATCGATGTGGGCAAAGGATTACAGGTTATTTGTAGGATTGCAGGCAGGTATGATCTATAAAGGAACGAATGATGACAGGCTTGTGTTTGATGAACAATACTATGCCGGAAATTTTGATTCTGATCTGCCAAGCGGGGAAGTATTTGACAAGAATGGTCTTGTTATGCCGGATTTAAATTATGGAATCTCATATATGAATGTTAACAGGGAGCAGAGAGTTAATCCGTATTTGGGTTTTTCATTATTTCATATAACATCGCCCAAAGAATCATTTTTTAATGAAAAAGAATCACGTCTCCCGAGGAGATTTCTGGTACATGGAGGTACAAAAATCAATATAAACGAGAGTGTTTTTGTGGATCCCAAATTTCTTTGTATGTGGCAGAAGAATGCATCTGAATATGTCTTTGGCATAAAGGGGTATTATAATTTGAATAACTCGGATATCTGGATTTCAGGTGGATCACTTATAAGGTTAAAAGATGCGGTGATTATTATGCTTGGAGTGGATTACAATAATGTTATTTTCCAGATAAGTTACGATATTAATACTTCTGGTTTGAAAGCATACAGTAAGGGCAGGGGAGGGCTGGAGTTTGCAGTGATATATAATACAGGCAGAAAAAAAGAAGGAGAGCCTTTAAGATATTAGATAGCTGTGAACACCAGATCAATAAGTATTTAAATAAAAAAAAGGTGAAAAATTTTTCACCTTTTTTATCTGTATAGCGCTTCCTGCTAAGAAGCTTTGAATTCTTTGAATGCGGTGATCAGCTCTGGCAGGAGTTTATGCACATCGCCTATTATACCGTAGTCTGCAGCTTCAAACACAGGTGCTTCATTGTCTTTATTTACAGCAACAATAAATTTTGAAGAGCTGACTCCTGCAATATGCTGTATAGCCCCGGATATCCCCATTGCGAAATAGAGGTTGGGAGCTATTATTTTTCCTGTTTGCCCGACATGCTCGGTATGTGGTCTCCATCCTTCGTCCGATACCGGTCTTGAGCATCCGAGTGCTGCACCCAGCACTTCCGCGAGTTCTTCCAGGGGACCCCAGTTTTCCGGTCCTTTCATTCCTCTTCCTCCTGATACGACTATCTCCGCATCAGTCAGCAGTATTTGCCCTGTTACTTTATTTACGTCAGTAACATTTGTCCTGAAGTCACTGTCTTTCAGGTCAGGAGTGAATTGTTCGACAGTGCCTGATCCGCCTGTTTCAATGATCTCAAAAGCATTCTGCTGTAGTGTTACGACTTTTTTCTGAGATTTGACAATCACGTCAGTAAAAGCTTTTTGTGTAAAGACCATTTTTTTAACAGTGAACGGGTCCAATGAAGAAGGCACTGCTGTGGCACCTGATGCAAGTCCTGCTTTCAGCCTTGCTGAAACCCTCGGGGCAATAGCTTTTGCAGTGAAATTATTACCCAGGATAATAATGTCCGCACCTTCTTTTTCCGCTGCCTGTACAACGACTGACGTATATGCCTGGTTTACAAGCTGACTGAGCCTGCTGTCATTGGCTGATAATACTTTTGCAGCGCCATATTTCCCAAGGCTTTGCAATTCGCTGTCCTCTACATTGCCTATTGAAAGAGCAGTTACATCAGTGCCTGCCTGCTTTGCTATTTCATTTGCATAGGATACCAATTCATAAGTAAGTTTCTTGAACTTACCGTCCCAATTTTCTGTATATACTAAAACTGCCATAATTCAATTTGTTAATTTGAAGATTTGTCAATTTGAAAATTCTATCTGTTTTTTTTGTTTGCGTTTTGTTGAACCTATAATTTTGGATAATATTTTGATAATGCTTGTTAATTTTTCGGATAAACACTTATTATTTGGATATGATTTTGCAGTATTGCATAATAATAACCAGTATTCCGTTTCTTCAGCTTCTTTTGCTGCAACTTTCATCTTATGAATAAAATCTTCTGTGCTTTCAGCATTTTGTGCTTCTTTTACATTTGCTCCTATTGATGTTCCGGATTTAAGCAACTGGTTAGCAATTATATATTTCCCTTTATTTTGAAGCTCTTCTGCAAACTGAATAATATCAAGAGCAAATTCAATTGTAAGGTCAAATATAATATTGTTCTTATTGCTTTGCATTTACATTTCCAAATTATCAAATTATCACATTTCCAAATTATATAACCTTTGCTTCATTGTGAAGGAGGTCTATCAGCTCCTTAACATTTTCAGCATCAACCATTTTGCATGCTGCCTTCGGAGGCGGCATTTCATAGGATACATATTCAGTCAGTGCTTCGGATTCAACAGCTTCGACCACATTAAGGGGTTTCTTCCTTGCCATCATGATTCCGCGCATTGAAGGTATTCTGGGATCAATAGCAATACCTTTCTGTACAATTGCTATAAAGGGCAGTTCTGATGTCAGTGTTTCCGAACCACCATCGATCTCCCTGTTGATCTTTACATTACCGCCTTCTATATTCAAAGCGGACACAGATGATATCGAAGGCATATCGAGAAGTTCCGACAGCATTCCTCCCACAAGTGATCCGTTATAATCGCTTGATTCGATCCCGCACATTATTATATCATAGCTTTCTTTTTTAAGAAATTCAGCTAATTGAGAGGCTACAAAAAATGCATCCTTAGGTTCCGCATCTATACGAAACGCATCATCAGCACCAATAGCAAGAGCCTTTCTTATTGTAGGCTCTGCGTCTATAAGTCCGACATTTACCACTGATATCTTTTCAACTGTATCTCCAGTGGTTTCCTTTAGCTCAAGCGCCCTGGTTAAAGCAAGCTCGTCCCAGGGATTGATGATCCACTGAACACCGGTTGTGTCAAACGACTTATTATCAGCGAATTTGATCTTTGTTGTAGTGTCCGGGACATTGCTTATACAAATTAATATCTTCATACTACTTTTATTTTATTGTTATTTGTTATTTACTAATCAAAAATAAGTGCTCTGGATATAACGATCTTTTGTATTTCCGAAGTACCTTCATATATCTGGCATAATTTTGCATCACGCATCATTCTCTCTACATGATACTCTTTTACATAACCGTAACCACCGTGTATCTGCACTGCTTCGGTTGTCACTTCCATCGCAATATCAGCAGCATACAGCTTTGCCATAGCGCTTTCAACACTATATGGCAATCCCTGGTCGTAAGTCCATGCCGCTTTCAGGCAGAATGTTCTTGCAGCATCAATTTTCACTGCCATGTCAGCAAGCTTAAAAGCAATAGCCTGGTGATGGCATAATTCCTTACCAAAAGCTTTCCTTTCTTTAGAATATTGTATAGCCTTTTCCAATGCTCCCATAGCAATACCCAAAGCCTGTGCCCCGATGCCGATCCTGCCGCCGTCAAGGGTCTTCATAGCCAGTTTAAAACCAAATCCGTCTTCACCAATGCGGTTCTTTTTAGGAATCTTTACATCTGTGAACATTACAGAATGTGTATCGGAACTTGTCATTCCCATTTTATTCTCATGTGGTCCGAGGGATATTCCGGGAGTGTCTTTTTCAATGACAAAGGCGTTAATACCTCTGTGTTTCTTCTCAGGATCTGTCTGTGCAAAAAGAATATAAGTGGAAGCGGTGCCTCCGCTTGTGATCCAGTTTTTTGTTCCGTTAACAAGGTAATAATCACCCTTGTCCTCTGCTGTAGTTCTTTGCATTGTAGCATCAGAACCGGCTTCCGGCTCCGATAAAAGAAACGCCCCGTGGCATTCCCCGCCGGCAAGTGGTTTTAGATATTTTTCTTTCTGCTCTTCTGTTCCGTACTTGTTGAGTCCGTAACATACCAGCGAATTGTTTACTGACATTACTACTCCTACTGAAGCGTCAACTTTTGATATTTCGGACATAGCAAGGACATAAGATACAGCATCCATGCCGCTGCCGTTATATTCCGGGCCAACCATCATGCCCATGAATCCAAGCTTTCCAAGTTCTTTTATATGATGTGCCGGGAATTCACATTTTTCATACCTTTCCAGAACATCTTTTGTTAACTCTCTTTCAGCATAATCTTTTGCTGCCTGCCGGATCATTTGTTGCTCTTCTGTTAATTCAAAATTCATGGCTTTATAATTTATAATGATTATGAAATAGACATGCCTGAAGGCTTATAGCTCATCAGACCATTGATAAACGTTCTAAATATAATACTTATTTTTAAAACAACAAGTCGTCTTTTATATGTTAAAGATGCAGGTTGCGTGTTGCCCGACTTTTCCGCCAACTGGCGGAGCAGGCGAATTGATTGATTGATTGATTGATTGATTGATTGATTGATTGATTGATTGGATGTGGGACTGTCCCGTGGGTTGGGTTGTGTGAGAGAAGGTGGACTGTCCCGCAGGGTCGGATTAGAATTTTTTCAGGAATTCGGTGATCTTTTGCACTACAAGCTGCTGATGCTGAATAAATGGTGTATGACCGCAGTTGTCAATCATCAGAGGTGTGGCAGTGCCTGATACATTTTTTACTATCAGCTCAACCTGTTTTTCAGTACCGTACTCATCATCCCTGCCCTGAATTGCAAGCACAGGCGCTTTTATTTTTCCAAGGCGTTCAATGATCGTCCATGATAAAAATTCCGGAGACAGCCAGATGTCCGCCCATCCATAGAACATCGCTTTTGTCTTTTCTTTATGATGTTTGTTGAGGATCCTGTATAATCCTCCCTGTTCAAACATTTCAACTGCCCTGCGTGCACCTTCAACAGAAGTTTTTTCAACAATAACATGGGCTGCCATGGTGATTATTGCAGATATATTTTCAGGATATTCCGAAGCATAGATCAGGGCTATGCTTCCTCCATCGCTATGACCGATAAGGATCACCCTGTTAGTTATACCGAGCTTATCAAGTATCTCCGGCAAGATCTTTATCCCTTCATCATGCATAAAACCAAAATGCCGGGATGATCCCAGAGCATCCGACCTGCCATATCCGTACCTGTCGTATAATAAAGCACAATAACCGGTCATGTCGCTTATCAGCCCCGGGAATTCCCTCCATTGTTCAGTACTGCCCAGCCCCTGGTGCAGAAATACAAGGACAGGGTTTTCCGGTTTCAGAAAGTGTTTGTTTACCAATTCGCAGTAAATATTATTACCGCCTGCTGATATGTATGAGGTATCCTGTTTCATGATAAGTCCCAAGTCCCAAATCCCAAGTTTCAAGTCCCAAGTCCCAAGTCCCCAAATTACAGATTTATTAAAAATCTACAATACAGTAGAAAAATAAGTGAAACATTCCATATTCCCCGGAACTTGGAATTTTGAATTTGGGTTTTATTTATTTAAATACCGTACCTGAGATCCGACGGCTTACTTCATTGAACTCCGCAATAATATCTTCGACGATTTCCCTCGCTGGTTTTATCTCATTGATAAGACCTGATATCTGACCGATCTCAAGCTTGCCTTCATCCAGGTCACCTTCAAACATGCCTTTTCTTGCCCTGTCCTCAGACATGGTTTTTATCAATTCTTCAGGAGAAGCACCTTTATTCTGCATCTCTTCAACCTGTTTTAAGAAGTTATTCCGGATAAGTCGTGTCGGCACTACTCTTTTAAGTGTCAGCAATGTCTCACCATCGTTTATTTCTATGACTTTCTTTTTGAAATTAATATGAGCAGACGATTCTTCCGAAGCAACAAAGCGGCTTCCTATCTGCACTCCGTCAGCTCCAAGAGCCATAGCTGCAAACATTCCTGCCCCTGTGCCTATCCCTCCGGCAGCAATAAGAGGAGTGGAGATATGTTTCCTGACCTGGGGTATCAGTGTCATGGTTGTATTTTCCTCTATTCCGTTATGCCCACCTGCTTCAAAGCCTTCGGCAACCACAGCGTCAACCCCTGCTTCCTCACATTTTACAGCGAATTTTACGTTTGCCACTACATGGGCAACCCTGATACCCTTCTCCTTGAGGGCGGAAGTCCATTTTTTCGGACTTCCTGCTGAAACGAAAACAACCTTCACACCTTCATCCAGCACAATTTGTATGATCTCATCGGAGTGAGGGTAGATAAGGGGAATGTTTATTCCGAAAGGTTTATCCGTTGCAGCTTTGCATTTTCTGACATGATCCCTGGTGATATCCGGGGTCATAGAGCCTGACCCTATCAGTCCGAGACCTCCGGCATTGCTCACGGCTGATGCCAGTTCCCAGCCGCTGCACCATATCATGCCTCCCTGTATTATCGGGTATTTTATATCAAAAAGTTCAGTGATTCTTTTCATGTGTTAAAATATTTTGTTGTTCAGGTACAAATCTAATGATTAAAAATAAGATCATTCCTTTTCAATGATCATCTCTTTCCCAACACCTATCTTTACATAGTTTTCACCAAATTCCTGCTTAAACTTTTTTATCACTTTATCCCCTGTGCAGTGCGAAGGGCCGCATTTTTTTACTCCGAGTGACCTGAAAGCATCAATAGTATTGCTTACTGCTTCTTTGGAATAGCCCATCATGTGGAAGCCACCGAAGACAAGATAAATATCCTTCTCCTTTATTTCTTTTACCTTTTCAATGATTGTTACTATACCCGGATGGGAACACCCTGTAATAACTACTGATCCTTCACCTGTCTCAAGTATCAGTGACTGTTCCGGTATGCTTCCGTCTATCTGTCCGGTAAGACTAATATTACTGCATATTTCCATTGGATCGGAAACACGGATGGGTGTTGAATTCAAATTTTTGATCTCATCATCATATTTTGAAGGGAATGATACGGGATAGCAAACTTCAACCCCCTGTATTGTGCTCAATATTGTTGATAATCCGCCTGTATGATCCCAGTGGTCATGCGAAAGCACAATAACATCAATCGAAGCAGGATCTTTTTTGAGTTTTTTCATATTGCTCATGAGGATACTCCCTTTTGCTCCTGTATCAAATAATATTGTCTTTTCTGTGCCTTCGATCAGGCATGAAAAACCCCAGTCACTTTCCAGACCTTCCTTAGCCTGATAATTATCATAAATAACAGTTAGTTTAATGGTGTTTGTTTCCTGTGCCATTGTATTGAAAATTGAAAATAGTAATAGGATCAGATATATTTTAAATTGTCGTATCATAGCAGGGATATTTGTTGTCTATAAAAATAATAATTATTTATTGAAAAGACTTATCTTTATAAATAATTATCATGAATAATATGAAGCAGCTTATCAATAAGAAGGTACTTGAGCATAAGGACAGGTTTATTGGTTTCCTGCGTGATATTATTGCGATCCCTTCAATGAGTGGGGATGAAGGGGCGGTAATAGAAAGGATGCGGCAGGAAATGCATGATCTCGGTTATGACAGGGTGTGGACGGATAGTTTCGGTAACTTGATGGGGCAGGTAGGCAGCGGATCCCGAATTATTGCAATAGACGGTCATTGCGATACAGTGGATGTCGGCAATCCGGGACTCTGGAAAGTTGACCCGTTCAGGGGGGACTGCAGGGACGGAATTATATATGGCAGGGGCGCATCTGATCAGAAGGGGGGGCTGGCATCTGCAATATACGCCGGCAGGATCATCAGGGAAGCAGGGATACCTCCGGATATTTCTCTTATTGTTGTTGCTTCGGTGCTGGAGGAAAATATTGAAGGACAGAATTGGCAGCATATAATCGAAAAGGAGAATATTATACCTGACCTGGTAGTACTTACCGAACCAACGGATCTGAAGATATGTACCGGGCAGAGGGGACGTATGGATATCAAGATACGGACAGAGGGTGTTTCATGCCATGGATCTGCCCCTGAAAGAGGAGAAAATGCAATTTATAAAATAGCCCCGGTAATAATGGATGTCAACAGGCTGAATATGCAATTGCCGCATGATCCTTTGCTGGGTAAGGGAAGTGTTACAGTGTCGGATGTACGTTCTACATCACCTTCTTACAATGCTGTTGCTGACAGTGCTACAATACACCTTGACAGACGCCTGATAAGAGGAGAGACGGATAAAACAGCAGTCGGTGAGCTTGAGGCATTACCTTCTGTCAGAAAAGCCGGAGCCGAAGTTTTTATCCCGGAGCAGGAGATAAAGAGTTATACAGGACTGGTGTACAAGGTAAAGCAATATTACCCTGTATGGACGATGGATGATACTGACCCGGTAGTAAAAAAAGCTGAAGATGTTTATTATGAACAGTTTGGTGAAAAGGCTGTAATTGGCATCTGGAATTTTTCGACCAACGGTGTTGTAACCAAAGGTGTTTATAATATTCCTACTATTGGCTTCGGACCGGGTAATGAGATATATGCCCATACACCTGATGATCAGATCAGTGTTGTGCAATTGTTAAAAGCTGTTGAGTTTTATTCAGCTTTTGTACTTAATATAGGATAATCCGGTATCCAACTTTTAACTATCTTTACAATTATATTTTAATAACTCAGATATTGAAATTCGGAGACTTAAATCTTGATCCCGGACTGTTTGAAGGAATACAGACAATGGGATTTGATATTGCCACACCTGTACAGGAAAAGACAATACCTGTTATACTGGAAGGAAAAGACATTATTGCATCAGCCCAGACAGGTACCGGAAAAACTGCAGCATACCTGATTCCTGTGATACAGAAGATCATTGATAATCCCGGGGATAAAGGTGTTAAAGCGCTTGTTATAGTGCCTACCAGGGAGCTTGCCATACAGATAGACCAGCACATGGAGGCGCTGTCATATTTTACAAATGTTAGTTCCATAGCAGTATATGGCGGTACGGATGGTGTATTGTATTCAAAGGAGAAAAATGTTATGTCCGGAGGCATAGATATTGTGATCGCCACACCGGGAAGGGTGATCACACATCTCAATATGGGCAATGTAAATATGAAAAGCCTGAAGTATTTTATACTTGATGAAGCGGACAGGATGCTGGATATGGGTTTTTATACTGATATTATGAAGATAATATCTTTTCTGCCGGAGAAAAGACAAAACCTGCTGTTTTCAGCTACAATGCCCCCGAAAATAAAGGAGCTTGCCAGGAAAGTATTAAATGCGCCGGAAGAGATAAATATAGCTGTTGCCAGACCTGTTGATAAAGTGCTGCAGGTTGCTTATGTCTTATTTGAAAAACAGAAGCTGTCCCTGTTAAAATATATTATTAAGAGCAAGCATCTCAGGAGCACACTGATCTTTTGTTCTACAAAGATCAAAGCAAAACAGATGGCAGGTGATCTTAAGAATGCAGGTTTTTCAGTGGAGGATATTCATTCTGACCTTGACCAGAAAACCAGGGAGAAAGTATTGAAAAGCTTCAGGGCTAAGACTCTGGGAATACTTGTAGCGACTGATATATTATCGCGTGGTATTGATATTGAAGATATTGATCTTGTGGTCAACTATGATGTGCCTAATGACGGCGAGGATTATATTCACAGGATAGGAAGGACCGCAAGGGCGGAATCAGACGGTGTTGCAATCACATTCGTCAGCCAGGACGAACAAAACAGGTTCGCCTCCATAGAAAAGCTGCTGGGAGAACCGGTATTCAAAGCCAGGCTGCCGGATCATATAGGTGAATCACCGGAATACAATCCGGGCAGGTATATGAAGGGTGGAAATAAAAGAAGGAGCAGCAGGAAACAGTCATTCAGGAATAAAGGGCGAAGAAAGATGCGGTAATTGTACTTGCCTGTTATAGTATATGCAACTATAGTATTGTAATTTTGTCTATATATTATTACCAATCATTAATATTATAAACTGTGATACTATGAAACTAAGATTGAATACATTTTGGATCAAATTTTTTGGTATATTAAGTATATTTATCATAATTGTTGCTACTGTATATTGCAATAAGAAAGGGGATAATGAGGATGAGCCATATTACGATGTTGTTATCGTAGGCGGAGGTATCAGCGGTCTTGTAGCCGGGTATTACCTTAAAGGTATGAACATTATGGTCCTTGAGAAAGAAGATATTGCTGGCGGGCGTGTCGTTTCCGGAGAGTGGGAGGGATTCCATTTTCCAAAGGGTATGGAATATATCGGGGAGCCGGAATCTGAATATACACAGCTTTTTAATCAGCTTGGCCTTTCAGTGCAACCGATCCCGCCTCCGACAGATGGAGTGGCTTATGACAGTATTTTTTATTATGGTCCTGATATCCTTGATTACCTTGGTGATCAATCTGTTAAGGACCATTATTATCAGCTAATGGCTGAGCTTGAAGCACTGGATAACCAGGTTGAGGATGCTATCTGGGAAAACCAGGACGATCAGGGTGATTTTGCCGCTCTGGATAATAAGAGCGTTCATGAATGGCTTATGGAAAATTCGTATGAAGAAATTATACGAAAATATATTGATATTGAGAACCGTGGTTTGTTCGGTTCAAACAATAATGACCTTTCCATGCTTTTTGATATTTCGGAAATGGCATTCGATATGCCTGATTCAACAGAATACACGCAAAGCGAAGTATATTCTTTCCCTAACGGGATGATTGACCTGGTAAATGCACTTACAGGACAGCTTAATGGCAAGATCACACTGGGTGCGAACGTGACAGAGGTAACTGTAAATAATGACATGTCAGTTACTATTAAATATGTGAAAGACGGAGAAGTATTAACAGTATATGCAGATGCAGTGATCTTGTCAACACCGGCGCCGGTAACCAATACTATTGTTACCAACGGATTATCACAGGATATCAGGGACGTTCTTACAGGAATAAAATATTCGCAATATATCACACTTAACCTTTTTACATCAGAACGGTTAATAACAGACGCATGGACAATATCATGCATTGACGATTATTTTGTGACATTATATGATGCTATAAGAACGCAGGTCGCACCTGATTATACAGGTAAGTCGGTCACGGGTATCTATATAGCGCCGGAGAATGCGGATGATCAAACATGGATAGAGCAGACAGATGATGAAATACTGCAGAATACATATACAGACCTTGAAAAATATTTTCCGGATGTACAAACCAAGATACAAGGTTATGATATACACAGATTCGAATATGCATTCCCGGTATTCGATAAAAACTATCATACGAAGATACAAACCATAATAACCGATGCTTCTGTACAGGGCCCCCTTTTTCTTACCGGGGATTATGTTATGTACGCTACATTTGACGGAGCATTCTGGGGTACTATGGAAGCTGTATGGAATGTACAGGATTATTTGGAGGAGTGATATAATAAATTACAAATTACAAATTACAAATTACAAATTACAAATTACAAATTAAAAATTAAAAAGGCAAAAGGCAGATTTATATGTTTCGTATAATATTTCCGGGGTTATTCCCTAAAACACCCTATCTTCGTTTCGGAAAACCATTTATTTAATAAATTCAATACTTATGAGGGTAGTATTATTCCCAATATTCTTATTTATATTATCTGGATATGGCTATACGCAGAGTAATTTCCTTAGGTACTCAGGGAAAAAATCAGATGTTGGAACAGAGCCTTTAAGAACTGTTGAAGATAAAGGAGCAGGGGGGGGCGTCATTGAATATGAATTTCCGGGGTCGTTTATTTTTGAAAAGAAGATTAATGAGGATACTTATAAAATATTGAACATTCCCGGGTTCAGTCATCTAAAGAATACCGGAAAGCCTGCACTGCCTGTTTATTATGATCTTATAGCCGTACCTTCAGGGGCGGAAGCTGACATTGAAATAACTGATCTAAGATATGAACATTATTATGATTACCTGATATTTCCGGCGCTTGAACCTGCAGTTGATACATGGGGCAGCCCTGATCCTGAATTTGTTATTGACAATGATTTTTATTCATCCGATGTGACATATCCCGAATATCCGGTTACAATTGCCGATGTGATAAAGATCAGGGGAATGAAGATTGCTGTGGTACGGATATGCCCTTTTAGTTACAATCCTGCTAAAAGAAAGCTTACTGTTTATTCATATATAAATTATAAAGTGGGATTTCCGGGAGGGCAGTACTTTATTGATAAGAATTCTCATTCGGAAGGGTTTCTGAAAAGGCTCCCGGGTAAGTTAATTAACAGGAAAGGCATAAGAGAGGAAATTGAGTTATACCTTACCCGGAAAAGAACAGTGGGTATATCATCGAGAGGAGTGGCAGGTCCGGAAAAGAATTATATAATACTTACACATTCGGATTATAAGCAGGCAGCGGATTCATTAGCTCAATGGAAGAGGCAGCTCGGATATTCAGTTGAAGTGATTTCCGGGACATCCTGGACAAGCCCTGTGGTTATGCAGGAGATACATGACAGATATAATAACTGGAGTGTTAAGCCTGATTATTTTGTAATAATAGGGGATCATGATAAAGTGCCGGGCAAAATTCTGAAAGACCCTTCTGAACATGAGGATTTTGCATCCGATCTGTATTATGCATGTATGGATGGTTCTGATGATTATGTTCCTGATATCGCCCGGGGGCGTATTTCCGTATCCTCTGCTGCTGAAGCGAATGATGTTGTAAGCAAGATCATAGGTTATGAGAAATACCCTGTTGAGGATACTGCTTTCTATTCAAAGGGATTGAACTGCGCAATGTACCAGGACGATAACCTGGACAATTATGCAGACAGGAGGTTTTCACTTACGAGCGAGAATGTATATGATTATATGACAGGAAGCCAGGATTTTGATGTTACGAGGGTTTATTATACTGATGCGGAAGTGAATCCTTTGTATTGGAACGAGGGTGAATATGCGAATGGAGAACCTCTTCCGTCATACCTGCTTAAGCCGGATTTTCCCTGGGATGGGAGCAAAACAGACATAATAGATAATATCAATGAAGGGGTTTTATATGTTTTGCACAGGGATCATGGTTATGTTGGCGGAAGCGGATGGGGTGCACCTCATTTTGTGACATCTGATATAAACGATCTCAGCAATAATATAAAATTACCGGTCTTATTCAGCATAAACTGTCATACCGGTGAATTTCAGCTTCCAAACTGCTTCGCAGAAGAATTCCTTCGTCATGACAATGGAGGAGCTGCCGGTGTGATTGCTGCTGCCTATTATAGTTACAGTGGTTATAATGATGGTTTCTCAATTGGGCTGTTCGATGCTATATGGGCTGATCCCGGGTTGATACCGGATTTTACAGGTGAAGGCGGCGTGTCCGATCCTGACCTTACACCTCATGGCAATATATATACTATGGGAGATGTGATGGACCAGGCATTGCTCAGGATGGTGGAAACATGGGGAGGAAGCAATAGCAGGCTGAAATACAGCTACCAGTTGTACCATTATTTCGGCGATCCTGCAATGAAGATATGGACAGACCTACCGGAACCTGTTACAGCCACATGCCAGGATACACTGTATTGTGATGATACGGTTTTTTCTGTTTACAGTTCGTCATGCGCCGATGGTCTTGCCACTCTTGTAGCTAATGGTCAACTTATAGGAAAAGTACAGCTTAACGCAGGTATGGGAGAAATAACATTTGCTTCGGTGCCGGGTGATGCGGCAGTGCTTACAATTTCAAAACATAACTATGCACCGTTCATTAAAAATATCATTGTTGACGGGGAATGCCCGGGTGCAACATTCTCTGTCCAGGCAAATTCATTTTGCCTTGGTGATACAATACAGTTCACAGGCGATTATTCAGGGAATATTACAACATATACATGGGATTTCGGGAACGGTGCAACACCTGCTGCCGGAGATACCGTAGGACCATATAATGTAATATACGAGACTCCGGGTAATAAAGTCATTGCACTTACAGTAGAAGGACCGGGAGGTTCATACTCATATTCCGAAGAAATAATTATTGATGAATACTGCCCGTATTTTATGACAGGCGAAGAGCAGGTTATCACTGATTGTAGCGGAAAACTATATGATGACGGTGGTATAGGGAATTATTCGGACGCAAGTATAATAGTTACGACTATCAATCCTGACAATGCCTCATTTATCACTCTTGAATTTTTAAGTTTCAATTTCCATGCAAATAATGATTACCTGTATATTTATGACGGACCTAATACATCATGTCCCCTGATCGGTGTATATACGGGCACATCATTGCCGGGGGGCGGTACAATAACCACCTCAACAGGCGCTGTTACCTTTATTCAATATACCAATACAACTATTAACAGGGAAGGCTTTGAAATGAACTGGAACTGCCAGATAGCTAACGGCGTTCCTGTTCCTGATTTTTCTGTTTATCCTGATACAAGCTGTACAGGCAAAGTATGGTTCTATGACCTTTCTTCAAATGCACCGGCAAGCTGGCATTGGGATTTTGGTGATGGAAATGTGTCAACTGACCAATATCCTGTGAACAGGTATGATAATAACGGTGAGTATTCCGTGGAATTAGTTGCTACGAACAGTTTTGGATCAGATACAGTTATAAAGGACGGGATAGTAATTGTTAACAGGCCGGACGGTCCGGTTACTGTTCCGGTTTCCAATTGCGGGGAAGGCAGTGTTACTTTATCAACTGACACTGAGAACGAGGTGTTGTGGTATGATATACAAACCGGTGGGGAACCTATACATACGGGGCAAACATACACAACCCCTTTGCTGACGGAAACAACAACATACTATGTTGAAGAGAAAGCGCCTAACCAGTCTTATTTCTTCGGACCCGTGGATACAACAATGGGAGAGGGAGGATTTTATACGGGTAATAGTGATCATTACTTAGAGTTTGACTGCTTTACTGATATAAGGCTTGTCTCTGTGAAATCATATTCCGACAGCTATGGTTACCGTAAGTTTGACCTTTACAATGCAGAAGGCGAACTTATGGATTATGAACTGGAAAATTTTATTGATGAAGCCAGAATACCGCTTAATTTTGATATTCCGGCAGGTTACGGATACAGGCTTGTCATTGGAAACAACGATCCAGGGCTTTACAGGAACCTTGAAGGAGCTTCATATCCTTACACAATAACGGGTATGATATCAATAACAGGAAGCAGCGCCGGTGAGGATGTGTATTATTATTTTTATGACTGGGAGGTCAGTTATCCTCCATGTCAGAGCCTGAGGGTACCTGTAACGGCATATATTCATGATAATGCCCCGTCAGCACAGTTTTCATATATAAATAATGATCCTGTGATTTTATTTGCCGATGAATCAACGGATCCCTGCAATTACCTTTGGGATTTCGGAGATGGTAATTCCTCGACAGATCAGGATCCTGTTCATACCTATTCAGATACAGGTACATACCAGGTTGTCCAGATCGTATATAACGGATGCGGATCAGATACGGCAGAAGCTGAAATAGTAATAGTCAATGAATCTGTGGAAGAGATCAGTTTTATAAATAATATCCTGATATTTCCTAATCCTGCTGATAATACAGTAAATGTATCGTTTTATTCGCAGGTTTTACAAAAAGTAAATATTGTTATGTATGATGTTCTGGGACGAGTGATGATGCAGGAAAACATATTTGCCGCTGAAGGCAGATCAATTACAACAATAGACCTGTCAACAATGACTGTTGGGATGTATTACATAAATATATCAAATGATAAAGGCAATATAACAAGGAAGATCTTTATCCGTTAACTATTCAACAATTGTTTCAGGTCCTATCATTTCGATTTCTTCATGTTTGACCACGACTTTGGTTTTCCATCTTCCTGTTTTGTAATAGATAAATGACAGGGCCATACCTGTGAACCATGCAATCGGCATTGACCACCAGATACCTTTTTCACCAATAGCGTCCGAGAGAAAATATGATAGCGGTATCCTTACAACCCATAGTGAAAAGATCGTGATGAGCATGGGGATAAAAGTGTCTCCTGCGCCTCTCATCACTCCGTTAATAACGAACATTGTTGAAAAGATAAGATAGAACATACTGACAATAACGAGGTATTCACTTCCTATTCGTATTACTTCAGCATCGTCGGTAAAAAGGTCCATAAGTTGTTCGCTGAACAGGAGCACTATACATGTAACTGCCAATGAAATTATCGAGGTCATTCCAAGCGTGGAATACAATCCTGTTTTTACACGCTTTGGTTTGTTTGCACCAAGGTTTTGCCCGACAAATGTTGAAAGTGCAGCTCCAAAGTTCATGGCCGGCAGGGCAGCAAATGAATCAAGGCTCCCTGCAACAGAAAAAGCAGCTACCACATCTGTGCCGAATGTATTAACTATCCAGAAAATGACGATCATTCCGATTGCTACAGAAGCTTGCTGGATTCCTGTTGGAAGTCCTATTCTGAAACTTTTTCCAAAGATATCCCTGTCGAATTTTACATTTATTAATGAAAAGCGGATTATTTTATGTGTTCTGTTAAGATATATAATTGCGGCAATAAATACAGCTCCCTGGGATATTATTGTACCCAGGGCAGCTCCTTCGACTCCCATTTTAAAAATTACTATAAAAAGCAAGTCAAGCCCTATGTTGCATACACTTGCGATCACCATGAACACGAGAGGTGTTTTTGAATCTCCCAGTCCCCTGAGTATTGCACTTGTGCCATAAAAACCAAAAAAGGCGATAGTGCCGTACAAATACACATCGAGGTACATAACAGCCTGGGGAATGATATCTTCAGGAAGCTTTATAAGCCTGAAGATAGGCTCACTAAAGGATATTCCAACAATGGCAACAGTAACAGAAGCAAATAAAAGGAATATATTTAAAGTATCTATTGTGCGTTTAACCCTGTCAATGTCTTTAGCACCGAAATATTGTGAAATGACAATTGTTGATCCCATGGATATGCCAATTACAAGTGATATCAGAGTGAATATTATCGGGAAGGAAGCGCCAACAGCAGCCAGTGCCTGTTTGTTAATATAATTACCGACAATTATCCTGTCAACAACATTGTACATCAGATGAAAGATATTCCCGATCAGCATTGGGAGAGCGAAATTAAATATAAGCCTGCTTACTTTGCCTTCAGAAAGATCTTTCATATACCAGAATAAAAACCATAAAAGTGGAAATTTTATTTATGTCTGCAAAATAAAAGGGGATAATTAAGAGCAGGATATTTGAAGTTTGAAGTTTGAAGTTTGAAGTTTGAGGTTTGAGGTTTGAAGTTTGAAGTTTGAGGTTTTAAAACTATAGATTCTGCAAAAAATAAAAAAGAAAAGGGGACCCTCTTTTATAGAATTTTACCCCAAAAACTACGAAAGTCTGCTATAAGACTAAAAGAAAGTAAGGGTCCCCTGTAGTGATTTAAATAACGTTATTTAACTAAAATGACTTTCTTTGTAATTGAACAGGCTTCATTAACAACTTTGATATAATATATGCCATTTGCCTGTTCTGACAAGTCAATCTGAATACTGTCACTTGCTTTATCTGCAAATTTAACAAGTTTTCCGAACATATCAAAAACATAGATGTCAGCATTCGTTATTGTCCCAAGATCCAGTGTAAAGATATCCTTGGACGGGTTTGGATAAATAGCGAATGTATTTTCCTGTTCTGTTTCGTCGATACCTACGACACATTCTATGGTAGCTACCCAGCCTGCAGCGGTTACCGAATAGTCGGAGTAGAAATGAAATGTCAGTGCTCCTGATGCATTTGTTGCGTCAACTATTCCCGGTGAATTTGTGCCACAATATTTCCCAAGAAGTGTTGCTCCTGTGCTGGTCCCGTCAAAGATCTCAAGATAATCATAGTCGCAGCTTGCCTGGTATTCAACATCAAATGATGAGAATGTCACACGCAACATACTGCCTGCAGTTGTCGGTGTTATTGTTGTGGTATATTCCGTACTATTGGAATATTCGCTTGTTCCTCCCGGATCATAAAATGTGCCTGCACATGTATTAATATTGTCATTATCCATGATAAATTCTGCAGTTACAAGAATATAGCCTGTTTTTTCTTCAGTATCCGAACCATTTGCATTTGTTGCCTGCAGAGTTACAGTGTAGCTTCCCGGATTATTATATGTAATATTTGCCGGGTTCTGATCGGTGGATGTTCCGGGTGTTCCGCCGTCGAAAGTCCACAGCCATGATGTAGGAAGTCCTGTTGACAGATCAGTGAAATCAACTGATTCACCAACCAGAATACTTGTTACATCTGCTTCAAAATCAGCAGTTGGTGTTTGAGTGTTAGCATTTACCGTGATATACCCGTTTTTTGTTTCCGAATCTGTTCCTGCAGTGTTTGTAACTGTAAGCGCTACATCATAGGTGCCTGCAGTAGTGTATTGTATTGAAGGATTTTTTTCTGTTGATGTTCCGGGAGTTCCCCCGTCAAATGTCCATGCCCATTCTGACGGATAATTTGTTGACAGGTCGGTGAAATTCACGATCTCTCCTTCGAGCACTGTTGTCTGGTCTGCTTGAAAATCGCATACAGGTGGCTCGGGATCGCCGATCTGCAACTCAACAGTATAGGGCTTTTTGAACTGAGCTGTAACTGTCAGTGTACCTGTCGGATGGCCTGATAATGCAGTCATTGTTATTGTTGCATCACCATTGGCATCTGCCCGCGCTGCACCATGCAGGTTGCCGTCAGGGTCACTTATTGCACAATAGGCATAAGGGCAGGCTGATACATCAAATGTTGTAGCAGTAGCTTCAATAGTTGGTGAATGTGTTACTGTCATATCTTTCGGAACACCGAAGTAAAGTAATACAGAAGGATCACCAAACAGGTGGTATGCCAGCCAGTAGTTGTTACTGTTTCCACCATAGTTCTCAACAGCCATCAGTCCAATGAACCGTATGGCGCCTGTATATGGGTATGCATCATCATCTGAGTATTCCATCAGCATTGCTCCGTCATACATGCCTTTGTCATCAGGGGAATGGGCAGGACATGAGCCGCCTGAAGCCGCAAGTCCCACACCCATAGCAAGGTCTTCATCCCAGTATGTTGACATTGATGCACCAAGATAGGCTATAGCACCTTTATCTGCTGCGTTCAGCCAGGCTTCACCGAAACATTCCGTAGTGCCGAATGATCCTGTAAGGCAGCAATTTCCTACGATCATACCATATTCGTTGGCATTTGACAGGCTGTTTATATTTGATATTGTAAATGACGGGTCACCAAAACTTGTCTGGCTTCCGTGCGCAGTGTAATTGTAGAATGCCAGACCGTCTGAACAATATCCTATGATCTCAGATGACACACCGGAGCCGTCAGAAGCAGGATATAAGTATGATATGCCATTTATATCAAATGTGCCGTCCGAAGTATAAAGAGGATTTGTATAAGTGTCGTTAAAATAATATGTCATCCCGTAAAGAACCTGCGGGTTGCCGTGTGATGAACCATAACCGCCATCAACACCGGCACAGATCATTACATTTGAAAGGTATGACAGATCATAGCTGTTTTCGAACTGTCCTATTTCATACCATATTGTCTTATCTGTCTGTGCTGTTAGTTCTGCAGTTGAATTGACTGAGAAACGACCTAAATACATAGATGGAACATCATTTGAGGATGATACGGTTCCCATTACACTATATAAAAGATCTGACCTTGAAGCGCTGCCTACATTATCCTCGGCATCTACGCAATATGTGCCGCTTTCATCACCAACAAGTAATATAAATGATGGCTTCGGTGTCAGAGTGTTATACTGGGTTTCGATCCATGAGTCTATTGTGCTGGTACCTGTAGAGGAAGAAACATAATTTTCAACAATTGTAAATCCTTTTTTCTCTTTCCATGCAAGAAAAGCATTAAGGTCGGCATTGCCTTCCAATGCGTCACTGGCAACCACCAGGTAAGTGATGGGATATGTCTCGATTGATGCTTTAACTTCATCAGGAACAGATCTGTAATTGATCAGTTGTCCGAACATTCCTTCAAACACAGGTGAATACTCCTCCATTTTCCTTGTAAATGAATGTGAAATATTACCATTGTATTTGATCTTAAACCTGAGGTTATTATACACCTTAATAATACCCTGTACAGGATTATATCTGAAAGGAGAGATAACAAGGTTGCCGATACCGACACCTCTTGAGATACCGCCTTTTTTCAGGGTTACCAGTTCATCAGTATTAAACGCATCTGTGTTATACACTTCCTGGTTATATCTGAAGTATATTTCCGAAGGGTCAGTGCTTTTAGAATAAGAAGGCTGAACAGGCGATACCGGGTGAGAAATACCAAGTTCTTCCAAAGTATAGACTGTTTCCTCATAACTGAGAACTTCTATTGTGAATCCGGCTTCGCAGGGTATTTCAATAAGGTTCCGGAACGTGGGAAGGGCAGGAGCGCCCACTGTTCTTGACAGGAAACCGCTTTTAAAAGACAGTTCTGTGAATGTGCCCGCCTCATTCGAGATCTCTTTTGCATTTAACGAATTAATACTGTATTCGATCTCCAGGAACGAATCAGTGTTTTTAATAATTGAGTAACCATGCTTTCCGTCGGATATCTTTACAACGGATGCCATTATGGTTACAGGCATTATAAGGCAGATAAAAAGCCATAGTGATCTTTTGTGTAATAGTGATTTCATAAGTTACAGGATTTTAATTAGTAATTAGTTTGTTAAATATCATTGTTATTTGTTTGATATGCTTAATAAAAGTTATTATAATGTCTTAATGTTAAGAAATAATAAATTTTTCTATTTGAGTGTTAAAAATTAATAAAAATAATTTAAAATTACAAGATATTTGATAAAAATAGTTATTAGAAAATTAATAGTCAAAGTTTTTATATTAATAATCTAAAACAATTACTTATAAGAATAAGACTCAAAAAAGAAATAAAAGGTTGTTCAGGAAAGTGAAAATTAATGAAAGAACAAAAAAAGGGGAGCCCCGGATTATAGATTTTTACCCCAAAAACTATATGTAAGACTATTTGAAAAGAGGGCTCCCTTAAGATATTTATTAAACAGTATTAACTATTTCGCCAAAGTTATTTTTCTTGTAAATGACTGTTCTTCATTTATCACTTTGATATAATATAACCCATTTGCATGGTCTGTCATATCAAGTTTTTCATTGCCATTTGCATTAGTGATTTTCTTCACTGTTTTTCCGAACATATCATATACAATAATAACTGAATTATCAAGATTAACAAGGTCAATATTAAACATACCTGAAGAAGGATTTGGATATACATATACATTTCCTGCCGGCTCTGCTTCCTGTATCCCTTCAATAAAGTCTATATTGATATCGTCAAGCATAAATATAAATGCATCATTTGATACACAGTTGATGGCCAGGTGTACCTGTTGGTTGTCATAAGAGGAAATATCAAATGTCTTATGTTCCCATGCAGCAACTGGTGCTTCCAGATATGTTCCTGAAGATATTATAGTAAAGCTGGCAGGATCTTCATCTGTAGTTGAAACGCCTACCCTGTATCTTTCCAGTCCCCAGTCATCTTTATATGTTTTAACCCAGAAATCGAATGAGGAGTTATCTCCAAGCTGTACTTTTGGAGATATCAGCCAGTCGTTATTGGGTGGTGTTGAGCTTGATGTAACAGAGAATGCAGCTCCGAACCGGTCTCCTCCGTGGGGTTGCAATGCAGCGTCCCCTGAACCGGATGGTGTTGTTGCTGACGGGTTGAATGCAATAAATGCAAATGGTCCGTTCTCATTAGCAAAATCATAATCATTGGATCCGTAAACGGTTCCTCCGTCTGCATCATTTAGTATCCACGGATCATACCCGGATATCTGAAAATCTGCCAGTCCCTCAAAATCCATAGTAAAGTATCCTGACATATCGACACCAACAGTAAATGTTTTAACCAGGTCTGTAGCAGAGACCGAGCCGTCGGAAAGCCCGAAAGTCAGTTCTATTTCCGTACCTGGAGGCGTTGATCCGCTGACGGAGAAGCTGTGAGCAGATGCCTGTGTTTCACTTGGGTCCAGCACCCCTACACTGTTTGACGGAGTATTTACGGTTACATAGCCTGCATTAGCGCCGGTTGCCGTGCAAGTGACAGTAGCGCTTGCAGAGGCTCCTCCTCCGGAATTACCTGCATTGACATTGACAGTACATGTTCCTCCCACATCAATACAATCATACGTAGTATTATAGTCTCCTGTAATGTTGACATAAGAAAGTGTAAGATATGGGTCATTTGTCGCACCGACCGGTATATCGGCAATATATGTTTTTTTGAACTGGGCGGTAATTACAAGGGTGGCACTTGAAGAACCTGTAAATGGTGTTATAGTAACATTTGCCACTCCTGATGAATTTGCGCGTGCAGCGCCATGCAGATTGCCATCCGGATCGCTGAGTGCTACATAGGCGTAAGGGCACGCAGTAACAGAGAAATTGGTAGCTGCTCCGTCTATAGTTACCGCATGACTGGCGCTTATATCACCAGGCTCGCCGAAAAACAACAATACTGACGGATCACCGAACAGGTGGTAAGCTAACCAGTAGTTATGGCTGTTCCCTCCGTAATTCTCAACAGCCATTAATCCTATTTGCCTTATGGCGCCGGTATAGGGATACATATCATTATCAGAGTATTCCATCAGCATGGAGCCGTCATACATACCTTTGTTATTTGGGGAATGAGCAGGTGTTTGGTTCCCTGAAGCTGCAAGTCCCACACCCATAGCAAGGTCTTCATTCCAGTAAGTTGACATTGAGGCTCCGAGATATGCGATGCCACCTTTATTGGAAGCATTAAGCCATGCTTCGCCAAAACATTCAGTTGTACCGTATGATCCTGTAAGGCAGCAATTACCAACAACCATGCAATACTCATTGGCATTGGACAAGCTGTTTATATTTGAGATGGAAAAAGCAGGATCACCGAAACTTGTCTGGCTGCCATGAGCAGTATAATTATAAAATGCAAGACCGGCTGAGCAGTAACTGACGATCTGGGATGCTACACCACTACCGTCAGATGCAGGATACAGGTATGATATGCCGTTTATGTCAAATGTGCCTCCGTAAAGAGGATTGGTATAAGTGTTATTGAAGTAGTATTCCATACCATAGAGTACCTGTGGATTTCCATAAGTTGCAGCATTGCTGGCATCAACACCGGCAACTATCATAACGTTTGACAGGTAAGAAAGATCATAACTGTTTACAAACTGATCTTTTTCATACCATATTGTTTTATCTGTCTGTGCTGTCAGTTCCGCAGTTGAATTGACTGAGAAACGGCCTAAATACATAGACGGAATATCATTTGAGGATGTTACGGTACCTATTACACTGTATAGTAGGTCAGACCGTGAAGCGCTGCCTACATTATCCTGTGCATCAACGCAATATGATCCACTTTCATCACCAACCAGCAATACAAAAGAAGGTTTCGGTGAAAGACTGTTGTACTGGTTTTCAATCCATGTATCTATAGTGCTTGTGCTTGCAGAAGAAGCAACATAATTTTCAACAACTGTAAATCCCCTTTGCTTTTTCCAGGTAATAAAATCATTCAGATCAGAGTTGCCCTGAAGTGAATTGTTAGCAACTATCAGGTATGTTATGGGATATGTTTCGATAGCATCCCTTACTGTTTCCGAAACAGGCTTATAATTAATAAGCTGTCCGAACATACCGTTGAAAACAGGTGAATATTCTTCCATCTTTCTTTCAACTGATTTTGAAATATTTCCCTCGAAAATGACCTTAAATCTCAGTTTATTATATATTTTAATTTTGCCCTGAACAGGATTATACCTGAATGGAGCAACAACAAGGTTGCCTATTCCCACACCTCTTGATATACCGCCTTGTTTATAAGTAACAATATCTTCGGTGTTGTAAGCGTCAATGCTGTAAGCTTCGGGATCGTACATGAAAACGATCTCAGAAGGTTCCAGACTTTTTGATATTGAGGGCTGAACAGGATATAAAGGATAGGAGATGCCTAAATCCCCGGCATTATACACTGTTTCCTCATAACTGATGATCTGAACTGTAACCGTTGCTTCGCAAGGTACTTCTATAAGATTCCTGAATGTCGGTAGTTCAGGTGTCCCGACATTCCTCGAAAGATATCCGCTTTCAATGGATAATCTTGTAAACATTCCTTTTTCAGTCGTGACATCTTCCGTGCTTACAGCATTTACATTGTACTCGATCTCAAGAACAGCATCAGTATTTTTTATGATGCTGTACCCATGTTCCCCGTCATTGATATTAATTGACGAACCAAACATCATGAAGGGAAAGGTCATTAAAATAAGCAATAACGCTTTCTTAGGTAGAAAAGTTTTCATAGGGTCTTAGTTTTAGTTAGTTAAAAAGTAATTAAATATGTTGGAAATTTAACAACGTAAAAATAAATTGTTAAAATTTAGAAATATTATTTTAGTTTTCAAAATATTTTAATAAATATTATACAAATACAAATAAATATTATATAATATCAAAAAAAAGACGCTGGTCAGCGCCTTTTAAATCAATGAGATTGAATGTTCAGGAACGTAGTGAACTGTTCCGTAGGAACCACTACGTGGAACAATCAAAGTCGAATTGATCCCGATAGCGTAGTATATCGGGATATCACAGGGTTCCCCGCCGCAAGCGGCGGAGATGTTCATTGGGTTATCTTGGTTTTAGTCTTTCTGTCTGATGAGATGCAGTGCTCCTTTATATTCAAATGTTGTTTCAGCAGCATCCATTCCTGCACCGGTGATGATATAGAAATAAACACCTGGTGAGGCATCATTGCCTGTGCCGTTGATCTTGCCGTTCCATCCTGCTTCAGGATCCTGCCAGTTATCCCATTCATAAAGCGTCCTGCCCCATCTGTTTATAATAATACCATGAAAGTCTCTTAATGATGTTGCATTAACCTGGAAATAATCATTAGAGCCATCACCGTTAGGTGTGAACACATTGGGCACTTCTATCAGTGGTGAAGCTATAAAGCGCAGAGTATCCCATGTAGTGTCAACACACCCTTCAGGGCTGTATGCTATCAGCATTACTATAATGGAATCTCCATGCTCCGTATATATGTGTTGCGGATGTTCAACATTGTCGCTTTCACCGTCGCCGAAGTACCATTCGTAATCCCATCCGTTTATTGTAGTATTGGTGAAAGATACATTAACAGGAACAGTACTCTGCGGTGTGTCAACCATGAAGTCTGCAAATACGAGGCCTGTGATCTCCACTTCAACGGAGTCATATTCAAAACAATAATTCTCATCGGTTATCCTTACAGTATAGTATCCTGCGTACAGATCAGTTATCAATGAGTCGGTATTTGGATTGACTGTATCAACCGGCAGCCAGAGGAAGGCATAAGATCCTGTAGGCGATGTGCCACCGTAACCCTGTACCAGTATTGTACCGTTGCCGGCATTACAGGTATCCGGTGTTGTAATGAAATTTATTCCCAACGGGTCGGGTTCACGCACTGTGTCCACTATCAGGTCTGATATGCAACCGTATGAATTGGTAGCTGTCAGTGTGACTATATGTTCAGGCTCGCCATCATTCCAGTGAACATAATTACCCCAGGTTCCGTCCTGTGCATTTACCTCTGTCGAGTCTATTATCCCTGTTCCGAAGTTCCATGTATAATTCGGAAGCGTATCATCCTCTGCCCAGATGAATGATTCATAACCGACGCATTCAGGCATCTGCCAGTTGATGAAAGTGCTTGGCTCAATGGCAATGGTCAGGTACAGGGTATCTTTGTCTGTACAGCCGTAACCGTTATCTTCAGACCAGACTAGGGTTATTACTGTATTGTCGAACTCAGAGATTACTGTGTCATAAGGTTCAAATGACAGTTCGGTACTGTCATAGAGGAAGAATGCCTGGTCTTCGGTGTACCATGATCCTATTGCGCTGTCAACTGACGGGAAAGGGTGCAGAACATATTCAGTTCCACATGATGTATCTGCATTATCTTCACCGCCTCCTGCATCAGCTACAGGGATCTCAATGAAGTCAATTATTACACTGTCTGACCAGCCGAAGCATGAATGAGTCTCATCTATTATATTTTCAAGTACCCACCAGAAATAGTGCACTCCGTGGTAAGGAACTGTTACAGATGTTGTTGCATAAGTGGCGCCCGGATTGTATGTCTCATTCGGTGTATAGGGAGCTGTCCAGAACCCCGGATATTGAGATGTCTGGGCGTCAAGCCAGTTAAACTCTTCAGTTGTAAGCCCGCAATTATGTATTGTGTCGTCTCCCATATAATGGAATGGCTCCGGTATTTTGCCAAAATATATATTAACCGTATCCTGGGATACACACTCTCCATTAGGTCCGTTCCATTCTGTCCAGATATAATTATATGATTCGTCCTGTGCCCCTCCGTAAGGTCCTGTCCATGAATTCGGGTCAGACAGGTCTTCAATCCATACTTGTCCTATAATAGCCCATTCGCCTGTCCCCATATCCTCAACACATTCCAGTTCGAAAGAATCCCCGCATACTGCTGTATCATAGCCTGCAAATATATCAGGTATTGCAATAAAATGGATCACTATAGTATCTATTGATGCACATAACGGGTTATAGGCATTCTGTTCTTCCCATGTGAAAGTGTAA
>Ga0180433_10001259_pt1 | contig 42570 bp, 36 predicted proteins | sample SS_ome_8_FD_132980 | JGI IMG/M metagenome (GOLD analysis project Ga0180433, IMG submission 132980) | Hypersaline lake sediment archaeal communities from the Salton Sea, California, USA - SS_1_D_1 metaG | ecosystem: Environmental > Aquatic > Non-marine Saline and Alkaline > Hypersaline >...
CCTATTGATACCATCGGTAACACACGGCAGCGCAGCAAAAAAAAGAAAACGACAAGAAGCAATAGCACGAGAAACACAGCAAGCGCGTAAAACAGTAAACAAATTGATTACTAGAGAGCTCAAAAAAATGAAAGCCAGTGACAGCATTGAAAATCTAAACAAAAACTACGATGCTGCTGCAAAAAAAATTGAAAACCGACTTAAAAAAGGATTCTCCTACCGTGGCAAGCGCATGAAATTGGTAGACAAAAATCTACTTGAAAAAAGAATCTACGCAAATCTTGGCAATGAGTACGTGCAAAAAGCAGTAACAGTAGCAACCAACTTGGATTATGATACGGTAAAAAAGGCAAAAGACCTTGAACATATCACGCTCAAAACAGAAGAAGTTCTTGAAAAAATTCCAGCCATAACACTAAAAAAGGCAGATGAAGAAAAAGAAGCGTTACTCAAAAAAGAAATAGAAAGTTTACAACAAGAAGAAATTGAGCCTGAGACAAAAAAATCTGAATACAAAGAAACACCGGAAGTCAAAGAAGAGGTTGAAGAGATCATAGAGGGCATGGAAGAAGTTTCTAAAATGACAGAAGAGAAGATCTCGAAAGAAAAAAAAGAGTGGGAAAACTTTAAAACCTATCTCTTAACTATAGCTCAAGACCCAAGTCAATTTAGACTATACGAATGGTACACACAAATGAACTGGCTCAAAACAGATAAGAGCAAAGAATTTATCAACACAGAAGCAAAAGATGAAACTATTAAAGTTCCAGAACCCTTTGAGACAATTTCGTTAAAAGAACTAAAGCCCATTGCATACGGTGATACCCTTCACAAAAAACTAACAGAATATCTAAGAAGCTTAAACCCTATCGAAGACGAAAAGACAGTAGATCAATTCATCCGTCTCATAAACAGAGCAAATGAATATCCTGATCAGGTCTCTCTTGAATCCCTGCAAAAAATGAAAAGTTGGTTCGAGAGCCTACCAAAAGGGCTAAGAGAGACTGCTGAAAGCGAAAATGTAAGCCTATTTGATATATCGAAAAGATTTTTCGCCAACCGAAAAATCTTTATCAAAGAAAAAGACTATCAACTTGATAACGTAGCAAATATGAAAAAAGTAATTCCGCAACTTGACTCTCTCATCGAATCAAAAAAAGGAAGCTAATAATTATTAGGGCTAGAAAGTGCAATAAGGGGCCTCAGCTGGGGCCCCTATCAATCAAAAACCCCCTTGGAGAAAGCTTTTTAACGCGATCAACTAAAAACCCTGTCCTGAGTGATTTTTGAGCAAAGCGAAAAAATTGTATCGAAGGGTTGCCTTTTGATCTCAAAATTTGACATACTGAAATTAGTAGGAATTATATAAAAGCGTGCAAATGCGCGCATAAAACGATAAGGAGAGGGAAATGGCTAAAAAATTACTCGCAGCCTCATTGGTTGCAGCACTCTTTGTTGGAGGTTTTTTGTTCGGTAGTGCCGCAAAACGAAAAAAACACGAACAAGCCGTCGACCGAGAAATCATCCAAATGGAAAAAGAGCTTGATTCAACAAGAACTAAATTTCTCGCAGGAAAAAAAGTCGACTGGGATGCAGCTCAAAAAAAATGGAGCCGGCAGATAGAAAAAATGAAAAAAAGGTATCCCCGGGTTGACGTTGACGAACTTACGGCAGAATTCCAAGAAGATGCCGAGAAAACTGCTGCGGCTGCAGAAAGCAAGCTTGTCTTCGTAGGAGAGCCTAAGAAAAAAGTGATTGAGATGGAGATAGAAAAAGAAAAAATAATAGACTGGCCAAATTGGTATGCGTCCGACGTAGAATTAGACGACGGATTAGATATCTGTGCTGCCGAATTTATAAAATACTTGGAATTCGTTCTCGAAAATGCAAAGTCTGTAAAACTTCAAGACTTTGCCGACAACATTGAATGGTACAACAAAACAAAAAAAGAAACAAATGAAAAAGAACTCACCAATTTATTTAAAGGCGAAACACTCGAAGTTGAAGACAAACCATTCACCATTTCTTCACTTCAAGATTTAGAAAATATCATCGTACTTGCGGGAAAGGCGATGGAAAAAACCTCATTCAAAGAAGAAGAAAAAACAGAAAAAATGGAAGAACCGCTGGTCGAAGTCATCTCTACAGAAGAAGAAGAAGAAGAAGAGCCAGAGCCGCAAGAAGAAGGTGTACCGGTCAAAGAAGTAACCCTCAAAACTAAAGAGCAAGAAGAACTCGGGAAAGAGCTTGAAGGGTACGTAGAAGGTGCTAAAACAGAAAAGGTTGAAAAACCAGAACTCACAGAAGAAATAATACTTAAAGACTAATAACCCATACACACCTAGACAGAAAGTATAAGGGGCCCGGATGGGCCCCTATCTCTTTTAAAAAACCGAGTCCGTCTACTTTCTATGCGCTACTGCTCTAACCACTCTGGAACCAACGGCGCGTCTTCAACCTTCTTTGGCTCTAGAATAAATTTGACGTTCTTTTGCATATCTTGCAAAACCCGTTCGACACGCCGGCTTTATCCACGCCGGACCTGCTCAGGGCAGGGCTTCAAATTTCTCATTACTCAGGAAAAGCGGAAGCTTTCATTTTCTTCTGCAGGTCTATAAGATCCACAAGCACCCGCTGCACAAAATCCTCTACTTCTTCAATCACACGCGCTTTCTCTTTTTCAAGATCAAGCTTAAGCGGAACATCAACGATTATAGCTTTTATCTTTTTCTCAATCGCTTCTTCAAATGAATCAAGAAAAGCTTTACGAAGATTTGCAACAGAAAAATCAGCCTTCTTGAGTGTCTCTTGGTCTTTCATCAATTCAAGGAGCCATGTAAGCTCACCTTTGAGCAGCGGATAGACCATGCCGTGCAATGTTGTTTTGTCTATCGCCTGGGCAGTTTGTGCTTTTGCTTTTAGCTCAAGACCAGAGATCACAAACTCTTTACCTGTGTTGAGTAGCTGTATTGGGTTTCTTATCTCTTGCAGTGCAACTTCAAACATCAGATTCGGTATGCCTTCTTGGATTTTTTTAAATACGTCTGTGTCTTCAACACCAGCACCTGCTTTTTCAACAAACTCGAAAAGTTCTTTTTTGAACGCAGCTGCATCATTTTTTTGCACTGCATCAAGCATGTTTGTCAGTTTATCTTTGTAAAGAGCTCGCCCTTTTGCCCGCACAGTTTCCCCTTGCACAAGATTTTTGTACTCTGCAAAGTTTTTCTGTTTTCCGTTTTCTTGCCACGCTACAAGACTGGTCAGATCAGAATTCCAGCTTGCTTCATCCAGAGCTTTAAGCATCTTAATCAATGTCTCGAAATCTTTTTTAGATTTTTTTTGTGCAAGAGCTTCCAAACCTCTGATAAGCACACCATACGGCTCTATAGATTTATAGAACGCAGACTTAATAGACCGCCGAAATTCTTCTTTCATTCGTCTTGTATCCAATTTGCCATCGAAGAATTTCTGCTCCAGCCATGTAAACACACTATCTGCCGTTCTGTACGGATCGAAAAAGACTTCATTTAACTCCTGCTGTGAAATCTCGGCAATTGCTTGGAGTGCATCAGCCAATTTCTCTGCAGAGAACGTCTGAACTTTAAATTTCTTTAACTCAGATTTTGGCTTCCACCCTATCACACCACGAATTGCATCAACCACTTTTCTTGTAAGCCCCTGTTTTGCGTTGTACACGGCCAACAAGTTGGTCAGCTGTTTTTGCAAAGCATCCGGTAGCTGATATGTTTCACCAAGAAACGTATCAATTTTTTGAAGCACTGTTTTTGGATCTCCTGCGTTTTGAATGTCGAATATAATGCCATCCAAAAGCTGCAGATTTATTTTTCGTCTTTTTAGTTTTTCAAAAAGTTTTTCCAAGTCATTGATTACTTTATTTATTTGCTTGCCCGTTTTAAGTTTTTCTTCTAACCCTTCAAAAAATTTGAAAAGCTCTTGCATAAAGCCAACAGGGTCAAACTCGTTCTTGCGCGCCAACATGGCTTCTCGGTAGGCATCAACACAACGGTCCAGCGAGTCACCAAGAGGAAGATTTTTTACCGCTTCTTCCGTCCTTACCATCAAAAGAGGATCAAAAAATGTTTTAGCGTTATAAAAAATCTGATTTCCAAGCGTAGCTTTAAAATTATTGGCAGCAAAATGAGAAGAAAACTCTTGTCGCTCACTGTCTGTTTCTAAAGATGGGCTCAAGAATGGTTCAAGAAGCGGTGTGCCCGACGCACTTCCCTGACGAGCCATCAACTGCGCAATAATATCTCCCTCCTGAGGAGCACTTGCCTTTTTCTTCTTTTTCTTACCACCGGAAAACATTTTACCGATCTGGCTAAAGTTTTTATGAACTCGCAATTGATTTATTTGACGCATCACCATAGTAAAGCGAGAAACAAGAAAAAGATCATAAAAATCTAAAACTTCTTCGATAAAGTCACTTAAATCCCATACAAAAACACTTTTAAGATCTTGCAACGCACTAAAAATTTCCGAACCTTTTTTTAGATCTTCGTACGTATTTTTTTCTTTTAATGCAAACAACTTATTGAACGTATTTTCAAGCTCATACAGTATCTCAATCCAAATGTCTTGGAAAAATTCTTCTCCGGTTGCTACTCCAATCTTTTTATTCATTCTTGATGGAAGAAGTGCGAGAGACTTGAGTACCCCTTGATCTTTTATTGGACTAAAGCCTGTTTTACCAAGCCTGAACGGTTGCAATTTTGCAATGGCCTGATCAACCTGATCAACAATAGTTTTTCTAAACGCTGCACCTTTTTTTAGCAACTGGAATGAATTGAAAATAGTTTCCCATTGTTGTGGAGCAACCGTTTTGAACGTCTGGTCTTTTGCCACATTGAGATCTTGTAGTGCTTTATCTAACCGCTCAAACTGATCTTGCGTCAGCGGATCAAAGTTTCCTTTTTTATTGCGTAATGAGAAAACAATATCCATGAACGTTTCAACTGGTTTGTGACCAGAAAGATTAAATGGACCTTCTAGTTCTAGCAACTGTAAGAACATGTTTCGAGCAACGGTGTCTGAGTATGTTTTATTTACTGGCACAGGTTTTGGACGGACGCTGACAATGAGATTAACCAAAATAGTAAAGATATGTTCATCAACAGAGGCAAGAAGTTCTTTTTTTTCTGGATGAGCGTAGAGACAAGCTGCAAAACTGTCTCTGAAACTGGTAAAGAGTTTGCTATCCGGTTTTTGCAAATCTTCATACGCAAACGTTAAAAAGGCATTGAGCTGATTACCCAGTGCCTTGTTTTGGATATTTATTTTTACATTTGCTTGGAACAGCCCATTGAGATAATCTTCTAGATCCGCTGCTTCCGGAACCATTCCAGCCTGCTGTAAAAACTGATTTACCTTCGCTTGTGGCGTTTCTCTAAATTGACTGTCAAACGCATATCTTCTTTTGAATGTCTCGTTCCAACGAACTTCTTTATCTAGATAATCGATAATTTTTTTAAGTTGCTCCTCAAATGTACCCGGACCAAGATTTATAAACGCTACATCTTTTAGTTTTTCTACAAACAGTTCGTTTGATTTTACCTTTTCTTGCCCCGAGAGATTTGAAGACTGCTCAGGCGTTAAAGGTTTTGGACCGCGGTCAATCTCTTTACTGGTCAACGCAGTGTAAATTTTTTCCGCTTTTATTCGTCCAACTTTTGGTATGCTTCTGAGCATATCCAACAGTTTTTTTTGCTCTTCATTTTTTCCGAGCTGCCACTTTTGCTTCACCTGCTCCAGAACGTCAAAAATGCCAAGTTTTTTAAGAAGATCCATTATCGGCGCCCAGAAGGCTTCTTCTTTTCTCTGCCGTTCTTCCTCTTCTTTTTCTTCTTGCAGCCTTCTTTCTTCTTCTTCTTTTGCCTTTTTGGCTTCTTCTTCTTCAGGATCAACAAGATAAAGCATCGAGATTTTTTCTGCAGTTGTTTCGTCTAACCCTAGTTTTTTAAGACCTTCTTTGAATTTTGTTTTAAATTTTTCAAAGACCTCTTCTTCTTCGTCGTCATCATCTTCATCCTCGTCCTCGTCTTCATCTCCCATTCCTGGAGGCGGCGGAGGTGGTGGAACAGAACCCTCATCATCATCACCCATTCCTGGAGGAGGTGGAGGAGGGGGCGCACCTCCATTGTCATCATCTTCATCTTCGTCATCATCAAGATCTTCTGGATCTATTGGATCGATATTAAATTCTCTGTAGGTATCAAAATAAAGTTTGATGATGTCATCAAAAAGATCTTGTTTACCTACCTGTGCAAGAATTACCTTCAGCCCTTCTCGCCCTTCTAATTCATCTTCTTCTTCATCATCATCTAATAAAATTTCTGGTTCGAGCACACTTGGCGAAATGGTGATGTTTAGTTTTTTCATGAGAGCTTTTGCTTTTTTCTCATCACCACCAAACGCTTTTTTCAATTCCTCAAACACTTCCTTAGTTTTGCCATCTTTCAATTGCGCAACAAGCTGTGCAGGATCAGAAATTGTTTTACCGAGTTTGCCAAGCTCTAACTTGAGCGCACCTATTGTCTCCATCGCCTGTTCTAATTTTTTCAACAAGCCTGCTTGTTGCGGCCCCGAAAATCCACGCATAATTTTTGCTTGCTCGCGCAACCTCGTTGCCTCCAACTCAACTTCTGGCGATTCGTACGTGATGGTGAACTGTCTCTCGAGCCCTCTTACTTGTTGATCAAAAGCAAGCGGATTTTTACCCTGCAAAAATCTTTCGGTGACAACATAGTCTCGAGCACAAACCGTGTGTGCCAAAAAAGCAAAGCCAAACAAAACCACTAAGAGTTTTTTTATTCTCATCTTCAGGCCCTTTTAAAAAATTAATACGAAGCTCCAAAACGAATCCATGCACCAAATTGAGAAAGCGCACGGCATGAATGTGCAAACTCAAGTTCTAGCCCCCAGCCAACATATGGATCCCATCGCTCACGTTTGTCGAGCGTATAGCTACAGGTTGCAAACAGTTTACTTGTTGATGCTCGAGGTGAAGCAGCACTACACACATCGATATCATTGTTCGTTAATAAAACTGCCTGGTCTGAACCGCTCACACTTTCCAATGATAACCCTGGAAAAAGAATAGCCAGATCACCAAAATCTTTGCCTGTAAGCTGTAGAAGTGGTCCTGGCGTATCTGCTTCAAAAGCGATAGCAGGATTGTCTACATTTTTATTGCTCCAGTCTGTGTTGGTGTTTCCATTAGCATCTTTTTGCCCAGAATAAACGGTTCCACCACTTTGCGTTCCATTCAAAGGAACAGCAATACTTAAAGCTTCTTCTCCTGGAGAATAAAAACCATACAACTGCGCGTCACCTTTGAGCGCAAACTTGTTACTTGGAAATGCTTCTACGCATTTAATTTTTTCTTTTGTCCTGCCCCAGAAGTTGTACCCGATATCGAATGTCCATGAATTGTGTGTGTACGAAAGTGCAAACAACAAATCTGCCTGCAGAGCAACACTCACATCTGCTTTGAGTGTTGTTTTGTTAATTGCCGGAAACAGATGACCGGTGTACTGATTGTCTGGTGCAACATCTTCTGGCACTCGCAAAATATCATCGCGTGGTGGAGTGGCCATGTTCATTAAAAGTGCATACCTGCTTCCAGGTTTATTTTTAAAATCAAATGAACGGCGTTGGCGGCAACGGAACATGTGCGACAAATTTAAATCAAAAACCAAACGGCATTGATCACCCATCGGGTCAACAACTTTTTCGATTTTATTTATTCGATAATCGCTTTGAGAGTTTTCTACCGGAAGTTTTTTGCTCCAAATATCCCACGCGCCATGCAAACCGATACCAAGTTGCCAGTGGTGGTGTGCGCCAACAACTGGCTCAAACAGATATTCTGCATTTGGACGGTTGCCAGTTGGTGCACTGACAAAAACACTCGCATTGAGTCGATAACTTTCGTCCTCCGTTACAATCCAGTACAGTTGTGAGCGCAATTGCGCAATGCCTGTTTCTGTTTGTTTTCCACAAATTTTTCCAAATTCTAGCGGATCTTGCATGTCACCAAATGTGCAATTTCCTTGAAACGCAGTTTTGACATCTTTGACTAACTTATTGCGCTCAATCCGTTGGTTGCCACCGGACATGTACCCTGCCGGATGAAACAGTTCACCTTTTTGCAAAACTTTTTCACAAAGCTTGAGATCCCAACGAGTGTGTACAAACGGTGCCAACAGTTGGAGTTTCATCCCTTTGTGTATCCAGTCCAGATTGATAATCCATCCGCAGTCGATAAAAAAATTGGTAATGGTTGGTTTAAATGAAACACGACTTTTAAAATCTGCCGGCAGACCAAAATAGTCTGCGAGAATATCTTTTGATCCTCTGTTTTCTATCTTACTGCCAGAAAAAACTAAACAGGAAGAACCAAATAAAGAACATGCTATTTTATTTGACCGGAATGAGCGGGTAAAGCCAGGAGCGGCCCAAAATGTGTAACAGGTATCTTCTATGTCAAGGTCGTGATCTATGATGAACAACCTCCGGGCGGTGTTGGTGTCTTGCGACCGTGGAACAAAAACAGAACGACTATTGGTAAACGCATGTGCAACTGATGTGCACAGTAAGAGTAGAAAAAAATTTGTACAACGAATTCTCACGAAAACTCCCTTCGATACACCCGTCTCGGCCCTTGGCTTCTTCGGGTTACTCAGGACTCCGTCCGTCTACAGCCATTCGTCAAGCTCATGGCTTCTTCGGACTTCACTCCTTTTTTAAATGCTTACTTACTACAACTTTTTCCAACATATAAATTCTCTTGTTCGATTGCAAGCTCTTGAACTTTCGCTTTCTGTTTTTCAAAAAATAAAAACACTGCCGGATTTTTTTTAGCTCCTCTATTCATTAGAACAATATTCTCCCCCCACCTCCCTGAGTGTTTTTCGAATCCTGAGCTTGTCGAAAGGTGAAGAAAAATGTATCGAAGGGTTCATATTACATTTGTCTTAATTCTTATATTTTTTTTAAAAAAAACTAAAAACAAAAAAAAGACAAGCAGCAAGAGGACCCTTCGATACACCCGTCTTCGCTTTCTACTTCGCGCTTCGCGCTACGAAGAACAAGAAAGCTTCGTCGGGCACTCAGGGAGGTGGAGTGTAGTATAATATTTGTAAATGGATCAGCATTTTTTGTTTTCGTAAATTTAAAATATCAACAGAACCTAGCAAAAACTGAAGAGAAAAGAGACATTTTATTTTTTTAGGTTATCTTTTAATGAAGATTTTTCGGAAAACTTTTCACACAAAAAGCGTAGACGGAGAAGCTTTATGAAAACTATTTTAGTAACAGGGGGAGCGGGATACATAGGCTCGCATGCTAGTTGGTATGGAGCGCAACACGGGTACCACGTTGTCATACTAGATACCTTCCGACACAACCAAAAACTTCCTGCATCATTTGCAAACCATCCACACATCACCATTATAAAAAAAGATTTTGCAGACCAAAAAACACTCGCAGAAATTTTTACAAAGTACGATGTGGATGCGGTGATGCATTTTGCAGCGTTAATTGAAGTAGGTGAGTCGGTAAAACATCCGTGTGCGTTTTACGAAAATAATGTGGTCAAAACAATTTCACTGTTGCAAACCATGATTGCGCACAACATACAAAAATTTATTTTTTCATCTAGCTGCGCTGTGTACGGTACGCCACACACAGTACCAATTGACGAAAATCACCCGAAAAATCCAATCAGCCCGTACGGAAAAAACAAACTAATGGTCGAGATGGCGTTGGAAGATTTTGACCGCGCCTATGGCCTAAAATCTGTCTGCCTGCGCTATTTTAATGCCGCAGGGGCACTCGACCAGCACGGCCTGGGAGAACAGCACGCACCAGAAACACATCTGATTCCGTTGGCTCTACGAGCAGCACACACAGGAAAAAAATTTTATTTGTTTGGCGATAATTACGAAACACCTGACGGTAGTTGCGTACGAGATTTTTTGCACGTGCAAGATTTAGCATCCGCACACTACAAAGCACTGGATTATCTAAAAACAGAAAATAAATCGAGTCAATTTAATTTAGGAACTGGATATGGCTACTCGGTTAAACAGGTTGTTGCGGCAATAGAAAAAGAATGTGGCAAAAAAATAAATCTGACTACCAAAAAAAGACGGGAAGGCGACCCTGCAAAACTGATTGCAGATCCAACACATACACAAAATATTTTGCAGTGGCACCCGGAACATTCTGATTTAGAAACAATTATTGCATCAGCCAACCGGTTTTATGAAACGCTGCAAAACCCCAGCCAATCAAAACATTGCAAAACAAAAAACGCCAACCGCCCCACCTAGAAACAACATTGAGACCGCCAAGCCTCAAAGAGGGCTCCCAAAGAAACTATCCAAGAGAAAGCAGCTCAATATTAAATTTTTTATAAAAAATATTTGCAAAACTATTGCAATGAGAAAATCCGATTTGGTATCCTAAAAGTGTGAAAAGAAAGGATTTTTAGTGGGGTAGGGCCAGTAAACGAGGCGAAGTCCATAGGACGGAGTCCTGAGTGCCCGACGAATCCTGAGCTTGTCGAAGGGGTAGACGGGTGTATCAAAGGAGAAAGAAAATGAGGAAAAGAAATGCGCTTGTTCTTGCACTTTTGGGTTCAATCTCGATTGTTGCTTCAGTTGCTTTGGTCGCACGTTTTTTTAGCGGCACAGAAAGAGAAGTGCCAGGATACCGTTACGACCAGTACAGCCAAAGAATGACAGAAGAAACAAAAATGCTTGAAAACGCAATGGAAAAAGATCCTGCGTTTAGAGAAAAAGTTGACATGATGCGTGAACAAGGATACAGCGACAAAAAAATTATAGAGATGTTGCAGGATCAGGGAGACATCCAAGGAATCGTTGCCGGTTCTGCTGGTAAAATGATTGTTCTCCCCTAATAAGCAACGAAAAATTTGAAATCTACTTGTTAAGATATATGTAGTAATGCATACATCTGTATTTTTAAGGAGTAACCTCTTTAAAAATAAGCAATAGATTTCAAACCCGATGGAGTTTCTAGGTCTTACCGACCTGGAAATTTCATCGGATTTTTTTTAGCTATTTTTCCCGCAGCCCATTCGATACGCTTCGCTACTCAGGATTTTCCACAACACTTTTTGTATTTTTTCCCAGAGCCGCATGGACATGGATCGTTTCGTCCAATTTTTTCTGATTTGCGTTGCTCTGTTGCGGCAGGAGATTCTCCCGTGTTGAGATTCAACTCATCAAGTTCTTTTTCTCGTTTTTCTTCGATACCGTGCGAGTCAAATTTTTCGAGATTCAGGTGGAAAATGTGATGCACAATATCAAAGCGGACATGCTCCATCATATCCTGGAACATGGCAAACGATTCGCGCTTGTACTCAATGAGTGGATTTTTTTGACCCCAGCCACGCAAACCAATTCCCTCTTTTAGATGATCGAGGTTAACCATATGCTGCTTCCATGCCTGGTCGATTGTTTCTAAGACAAGCCATTTTTCTGCTTCTTGAATAACTTCTTCCGGCTGCTGTTTTCTGTACATTTCGTACCGCAACAGTAAAAAGTTAATCAAATCTTTTTTAAGTGTTTCACTGGTTGTTGCGTCCAAGTTTTGATTCTGCAATTCAGTTTGTTCTATACCGGTTAGCGTGCTGACCAGTTCAAAAATTTTTGTTACTTGGTCGTGCGTAATTTTTCTTTGTGGGCAAATACGAGCAACGGCAATTTGTACCGCGTTAATAATTAAATCACGAACCAACTCAAATGTATCACGGGAACCTTCGAGCGCCGCACGACGGTAGTCATACACAACGGTGCGTTGTTGATTGAGAACATCATCGTATTCAATTAAATGTTTACGAATTTCGAAGTTTCGTTTTTCAACTTTTTCTTGCGAACGTTCAATAACTTTAGAAACATACTTCGATTCGATAACTTCATCATCCTTCATACCAAAACGCTTCATATTATTTTTTAGCGTTTCACCGGAAAAAATTCTAATCAGTTCATCTTCTAACGAAATATAAAAACGGGATTCACCTGGGTCACCTTGACGTCCAGAACGACCACGCAACTGATTGTCGATACGCCTACTCTCGTGCCGCTCGGTACCCAAAATATACAAACCGCCTGCAGCCTTAGACTCTGGTGTTAATTTAATATCGGTACCACGCCCCGCCATGTTGGTTGCAATCGTTATGCTACCCGGTTTACCCGCATGCTCAACAATATCAGCTTCTCGTTCGTGCTGTTTTGCGTTCAACACTTCGTGCTTAATTCCTTTTGCAGTCAAAATAGAACTGAGCAGTTCAGATGTTTCAACCGCAACAGTACCAATCAAAACGGGTTGACCTTTTTTGTACCGCTCTTTAAGATCTTCAACAATTGATTTGTATTTTGCTTGTTGTGTCAAAAAAATAAGATCCGATTCATCTTTTCTGATGATCGGCCTATTGGTTGGAATAACAATCACATCAAGCTTGTAAATTTTATGGAATTCTTCTGAGTCAGTTACTGCGGTACCAGACATACCAGCAAGTTTTTTATAAAGTCGGAAATAGTTTTGAAGCGTAATAGACGCAAGCGTATGACTTTCCCGCTCAATATCTACACCCTCTTTTGCCTCAAGCGCCTGATGTAGACCATCTGAGTAACGACGGCCACCTAAAATACGTCCGGTAAATTCATCAACAATTTGTACTTTGTTTTCTTTGACCACGTAATCAACATCACGTCGAAACAACACGTTTGCTTTGAGTGCCTGAGAAACATGATGCAGCAAATTTAAATTTTCTACATTGTACAGATTTTTTACACCAAACGCAGACTCAACTTTATCAACACCCGCTTCGGTCATTTGCACAGAACGTGCTTTTTCGTCAACCTCAAAATCTTGTTCCTTACGCAGCGAACGTGCAACACGATTTGCAGCAACGTATAACTTACTGCTTTTATCTGCACCGCCAGAAATAATCAACGGTGTTCGTGCTTCGTCAATTAAAATCGAGTCAACTTCATCAACAATTGCGTACGCAAGTTGCTGCTGCACATAATCTTCTGTTCTGAACTTCATATTATCGCGCAAATAATCGAACCCTAACTCGTTGTTGGTTGCGTACATAACGTCAGACGCGTACGCTTCTTTGCGCTCTTTATCTTTGGAGGAGTTTTGTAAAATACCAACAGACAAGCCAAGCGATTTATAAATAGGAGACATCCACTGGGCGTCCCGTTTTGCAAGATAATCGTTTACGGTAACAAGGTGAGCACCTTTACCTTTGAGCGCGTTCAGGTACAGTGGCAGCGTTGCAACCAATGTTTTTCCTTCACCAGTACGCATCTCTGCAATTTTACCTTCGTGCAAAACAATACCACCAACCAGCTGTACATCGTAATGCCGTTCACCAATTTGACGCCATGCAGTCTCTCTAACAACGGCAAACGCCTCGGGTAAAATTTCATCAAGTGATTTACCACGAGAAACTTGTTCTTTAAATTCGATTGTTTTTGCAGCAAGCTGCTCATCAGACAGAGCCTTGATGCGTGGCTCAAGCGCATTGATTTTTTCAACGGTACGGTGGATGCGTTTTAATTCTCGGTCGTTTTTGGTACCTATGATTTTGGCCATCAAACGTGTTATCATACGGGTCCCTAGATATTTTTTTTCTATAGAAAGTCAATTAAACCTTATAGTACCATAAAATACCAGGTTTGACATGCTTACTGCAAGCTAGCTACAGTCATTTGACGACAAGATTCTTTTCCTTGTCTGCGATGCGAACAAAACGAATTGTCACAAATGGTGCATACGTTATACCCAGTTACAAACTGATCTGGTTTTACGCCAACACCGGCAAGTAACAAACGATTAAACCCGGGCAGATCAAAAAACAAATCATCACCACGACGTTGTACAACACGATCCATAAATTCAACATCTTCCATATGCTCTAACATATCTTCGCCAATTTTGTAGCAACAGATTTTTGCAGAAGGGCCAAAAAAAACACGAAGATCTTTTGGTGTTGTACCAAATTCTTCGGTCATGGTATCTAACGCTCGCAACACAATATTGCCAACTGAACTTCGCCACCCTGCATGCACAATCGCAATAGCCTGATTCCGCTTGTCGTACAACACAATTGGCAAACAGTCACCAGTCATTACCCCAAGACCAGTACGTTTGGAATTGGTCACCAAAAAATCTGCTTCCTGAGTAAATGACTTCATTTTTTTTGCTTGGTTTTTTGAAGCGACAACAAATCCTTTGATGCCATGTACCTGTTTTGGAAATAACAGACGGTCAAGCCGCATGACCTCTTTGAGTTTTACAAAGACAGGAAAATCGAAAATTGTTTTGTCTGGAGAAATATTGTGATACTGATGAGGAGAAATTTTATCACGTGCATCACCAAAATAAATACGCAAAAGTGGACCGTTGTGCAGTAACATACCTATCCATTCATTTTTATTTACCTAACAAACAGAACTTCAATTGTAACCAACGGGCATAAAAGATAAAGGGGCCGGGGAAAAATCCCTGGCCCCCGCCCCTACCACGGTGTTTGATTACTCAACGTTTGACTTGTCTTTCGCTTGTGCTTCTTTTCTTAAAAACGCCGGGACATCAAGATTGTCAAAATCTATTGATTGTTCGCCATTTTCTTTTTCAGAAGCAACTTCCGATTCTACAAACTCTTGTAGCGTAACCTCTTTTTTTTCTTCTTGTGCAGGTGTTTCTTCTGACTCTACTTTTTCAGGCTCTCCATCCTGGTCCGAAGAAGCTGTAGGCGACCTGTCCTCCGTAGCTTCAGCGAAGGAGGAAGACGGATCTTTTGGTGCCGCTTCGAGAACAGGTTCTTCTTTTGCAACAACTGCGCCAACAGAAACTTCTTTTTCTGCTACAATCTCTTGCGATGCCTCTTTAAAGCCAGTTGCGATAATCGTTATCATTACTTCTTGGTCAAGTGACTCATCTATGACAGAGCCCAAAATAATGTTTGCGTTTTCATCTGCTTCTTCATAAATAATCGATGCTGCTTTACTAATTTCGTGCAAGCCAAGATTTTTACCACCGGTAATGTTAAGCAACACGCCATGTGCACCAGTGATGTTCATGTTTTCCAACAGCGGAGAAGAAACTGCCTGCAATGCTGCCTCTTGTGCACGGTCCGGTCCTGTTGCAACACCAGTACCCATAATTGCAAGACCCATATCTTTCATGATTGCGCGTACGTCAGAAAAGTCGACGTTGATATGACCTGGACGAGAAATGATATCCGAAATTCCTTTTACCGATTGGCCAAGAATATTATTAATCATCGAAAATGCATCGATCATAGAAACATCTTGATCCACTTCTTCTAACAATTTTTGATTTGGTAGCACAATTAATGTATCTACTTCTTTTTCTAATCGTTCAATTGCTTGGTCTGCAAGATCTGCTCTGCGTTTTCCTTCAAACAAAAATGGACGTGTTACAATTGCAATTGTTAAAATATCCCGCTCTTTTAATGCACGTGCAATAACTGGCGCACCGCCCGAACCGGTACCACCGCCCATGCCGGCAGCAAGAAACACGATGTCTGCATCGCCAACAACTTCCATCACTTTATCTAAATCTTCTTCTGCTGCTCGTTGCCCAAGATCTGGATTGGAACCAGTACCAAGTCCCTTGGTTGACTTAACACCAAGCTGCAGTTTTTGCTCTGCCTTAGAAAGACTTAACGCTTGTGCATCTGTATTTGCAACAATACATTGTACATTTTCGTTTCCAGATTCGATGATACTGTTAACGGTGTTTCCACCAGCACCACCAACCCCAATTACTTTAATCGAAACAACGGGTGCTCCTTGTTCCCGTTTTTCAGCTTCCAGCTCAATCATTATGTGCTCCCCTTAAATATTCCTTCCGTCTTCGCTTACAGCTTCTTCGGACTTCGCCCAGAGGGCTTCGTCTGCCTGCTACCTGCCCGTCTTCGCCCATTCGTCAAACTCAGGGCTTCTTCGGGCTAAGTAGAGCTCTTGCTCTACTTAGAAAAAATCTCCTATCCACGATTTCATACGTGCAAAAACTTTTTTTACCAACGGTCCGGAACTATCACCCAAACCTGCTCCTTGCAATTTGAGCGCATGTAATAATAATCCGTACCCCGTTGCATACATTGGAGAATCTAATGACTCTGCAATGCCAAACTGAAGTCGAGGCGTACCAACACGCACATCAGCTTCAAACACCGTTTGCGCTAACTCTTTCATTCCCGTGAGCAACGATCCACCACCCGTCAACACAAACCCTGAGGTAACTAACGAGTGTAATGCTTTGGAATCAATTTCTCGTTTAACTAACGCAAGCAGTTCGTATGCACGTGGTTCTAAAATTCGAATGAGCTCCGACTGTTTTACTATTTTTGTTTTTCCACCGCGGGCCATTTCAACTTCAAAAATGTCATCTTCATCAAGTAACAAATCGGTTGCAACACCGTGATTTGTTTTGATTCGCTCTGCATCTTTTATTGTTGTACGTAACCCGATTGCGAGGTCATTGGTAAAATGATTTCCTGCAACCGGAAGCACCATAGTGTGTCGAATGCTGCCATGTTGATACAACGCTAAATCGGATGTACCACCACCAATATCTAGCACACCAACACCAAGCTCCATTTCATCTTCGCTCAGTACTGCAGCTGCAGATGCGAGCTGTTCTAACACAATATCTTTTACTTTTACGCCGGCACTCTCACAACAATTGACCAAATTTTGTACCGATGCAACCGATCCGGTAATAATATGCGCCTGCACTTCTAGACGAACACCATGCATATCGGTTGGGTCGTGCAACTTATCGCCACCATCTATCTGAAAATATTGTGGTAACACATGCAAAATCTGTTGGCCTTCTGCAACTTGTACTGCTTTTGCTGCAGCAAGTGCATTGGTAATATCAGAAGTTCTGATTTGTCCTGTTTTGATTGGAACCGCGCCACTTGAATTTATTGATTTGATGTGTCCACCAGAAATACCGATGTACGCGGACTCAATCGTATGACCGGACATGAGCTCCGCCTCTTTGAGTGCACACTTGATTGACTCAATCGTACGTGCAACATCAACCACAACTCCCTTTTTCAGTCCATCAGAGGGAGCTTTGCCCACACCCAGCACCTCGATGTGATCTTTATCAACCTGCTGTGCAACGAGCACACATATTTTCGTCGTCCCGACGTCAATGGCCGTTATGGTTCGGCCAGAAAAAACTTTTGCCATCACCGTCCCCCTGTTTTTCTAAAAAGAATTATCTGATCTTCAAAACGCGTATCCGTCACCCATGGACGAATGCCTCGCGCAAAACGATTATCACGTGCAGACAAGGTCCCCTTTATCTTGTTGCACGCGGCAAGCAATCGTTCATCAGATATAGTTTTTTTTGTACACAAAATAGAAAAGTTTGTTTTTTGTTTATCACACAAGCGCCAGGTGATTGTGTCTTCACACTCAACAGAATACTGAGCAAATCGATCTGCTGGAATCTGTTGTGCTGTTTTTAAAAAGTTCTCCGGCAATTGTGCGGAAAAATTTTTTTGTAAATCTTCCAAAAGTGCAAGTTCAGAAATTTTTTTTATCGTTGCACACGAAATACACGGTAAATTTTTTAGTACTGCATTATCAAAAAGCAGTTTATTAAACAACCCATCACACGAGGTTAAAACAAATGTGTCATTAACCATAAACAATGGATGCACACTTTGTATTGTTACAACCAGTTGCCCAGAAACGGTACGAGCTAACGCAAGGTGCGCAATAGATGGAAATTTTTTTTGTACAACCAAACAAAGTTTATAAAGCGCTTTATGCTTTTTTGAAATTTCCCCAGAAACAAAATCTTTTATCTTTGTTTTTTGTCCACGGCAAAATGAACCAGAAAAGGTACACGTGGTTTGGGTTGGAATAAAAAAAGAAATTTTTGAGTAGGCAAAAAGCAGAACAGCACAGCAGATCGCTGCACCAAGTAAATAACTGCCCTTGTAAAACTGCTTCATGCTCTCCCCCCTTACAGTAGAGCTTTGTCAGTTACCCCTAACTCCTTCTTTCTATTATTTACCTTTTTTGGAACTTACGAGTCAATAGCTTGATTAAAAAACTAGTTTTGCGTTGCCTGGAGTTCGTATAGAAGATACTGAGCAGCACCATAGAGGCTCACCCGATAGTCGATGATTAAATAAACAGGAATATCATGCAGCAGATCCCATTTGCGGCCAACGCGCGATGTATCAAAAAATGAAGACAAAAATGTTCCTTGCTCAAAAAGATGTTTGTTTTTTGCTGCTATACCCCCGGCAATATACAAACCTCCGTACGGCAAAATAGAAAATGTTGCTATCTGCGCAAACCGAGCATAGAGTTTTAAATACAGATCAACTGTTTTTGTGCAGTCAAAATCCATTCCATACTGTCCAAAAATTTCTTGTGGTTTTAATTGTTCGTCACTTAAGTCACACAAAAATTCTTGCAAAACCTCAATACCACCAACGCCACCAAGCACATAGTTCCAATCTGGCAGTCGACCAGTCTTTGTAAAACTCTCTTGTGCAAAATCAAACTCTTGTTGACTCAAAGCACAAAAAGGAACTGCTCCCAGTTCTGACCACACAGAAAAATATCTTTTTTTATAGTGATCCCAAATAAGATACGAAGTCCCAAGTCCTGTACCCGCACCAACAATAACTTTTGGTGCACCTTCTTGTGGAATCCCCTTATTAAGTTGAATAACACTACCAGAAGGCAGCAGATCAACACCGTAACCAATCACTTCAAAATCATTTAAAACAATAACGTTTTGCAACCCGGTTGCCGCTTTTATTTTTTTTGCATCCACTGGTAATTTTGTTTTTCCACCAGTGCTAAAATCTTTTCCAGCTGACCGAGCACCAGGTGAACCGATACATGCATGCTGCACAACAATGCCATAATTTTTTTCTGCATGCTGTACAATAGCATGAAAGGTTTGGGTAAAATCGGAAATTTCTTTTGTTTTTAAATGAATAGAACAAACTAAAACTGGTTTTTCGTGCTCTACAACAAAAAAACCAAAGTCTGCATTGGTACCGCCAAAATCAACACCTAAAATACACTCAGAAAAAGAATCAGTCTCGGTGTAAAAAACTTCTTTGTACAAATTTGCCTTAATGGCAAAACAAAAAGAAAAACAAAGCAGCACCAGGCGGAAAAACTTCAAAACCATCGAGTAACCTTTTTTTGTAAAACTATTGCACTTGCACAAACATCTTCTCTAGTGTGTCTGTAAAATAATTGTGTTGTCAAAAAAAGGAAATTTTTCGTGAAAATCTCTTTTATTTCTACTGCTATTGCAGCAACTCTTTTTTGTCTACCATGCACAGCAAAATTCTATAATTATTACAGATACACCGACACAAAAAATAAACAAAGATTCGCTTTATACGAAAGTGATATTTTCAACCAAAAAAGTGAAGTCGAACCCCTGGTAGAAAACGCACCAAATTGCGTCGATATGATTTTTGCACTTATGCCAATTTCTCATGAAAAACAAGGAGAACTCTTTACCCACGAAACGGAACCAAAAATCCAAGTTGCCAAAGGTACCAATATTGCAGAAACAATTGCTGAGGGAATTCGAGATAAGCAGATAGTGGTAACAAACGGAGGGTTATTTAAAAAATTTCTTAGATTTGCAAAAATTTCAAAAATGCTTGAGAACACCGAAACAGCAGAACTTTTTTTTGCTGCAGCAGCCGAACTTTTTATGGACTCGGACTGGCATGCATATTCTGCGCAAAATGGAAAAATCTGTGTTTTAATTTACAAACCAACCTACTTTGAGGAGCCAGACCAGCTAGATCTGGAAAGAATAGGACTAAACTCAAAAAAAATACACAAAATAGAAGAAGTAAATAAAAAAAATCCCGACTTGTTATTTAACAACTTCCAATTTGAGACAAATCGAGAAATAGACATAAAAGCTCTTAATAGCATTTGGTCCCCAACACAAGACGCAAAAAAAATAAAAGTCCGGGCAGTTGTCCATGGTCACGGATGGCCACCCAAAGAAACAAAAGAAAAGCAGCTTGATCAAATAGAAAAAACAAAAAAAGAAAAACAAGATCTAGAAAAAAATCTTAAAGAAACAGAAAAAGAATTCTTGGCAGACCAAGAATTGGATGAGACCGAAGAAGAAGATCTGCGAGCATTGGAACAAGAAATTTCTTCTCAGGCAATAGAACTTGCCCAACAAAAAAAACAACTTTACAAAGAAAGAGTCAATTCATTTACAGGCGCATCTGTTACGGGATTGCCAACTGAAAATTTCCTGCTCTTTTTTGACAAGCTCAAACAACGCAACTGCCAAATGCTTTTTCTTTTAAACTGCTTTACCCGAGGAGTAAACGAGCTTCTGCTTGACGATGAAGTACCATTTGTAATAGCAACTGACAACTTCCCTGATGCCGAATCTTGGGATAAAGGAAAAAAACACTTTTCCTTCTTTTTTACGGCATTTCACTTATTCATGAAAGAGGTAAAAAAAACAGGAGGTTGGAAAAATTGGACCCAACAAAATAAAAAAACTATAAAACAACAATTTAAAAAAATCTTCCGAGAGATAATAACGGAAGAAGATAATCTGCTCTCAATTCGTTTGCCAGGAAAAAACGCTTTTTTGAGCATTCCACTTTCTGATACTTTAGAAATTATCTCATACCCTAAACTTGAAAAGCTGAAGCAAAAAAAACGCGATATTTTAGAAATAGAAAACGAAATAAAAAAAGTTGCGCTAGAAGCAGATATCATAGAACCACCGATTACAACACACCCAGATGTACAATTTATTCCGATGATATTTGGCCCCTCACACTACTTCATAGAAAAACTAACAATATTAAGCCCTTACAATCAAAACAACTTTGAAAAAATTTTTAAAATGTTTACGAGTAGAATTGCCTTTATGAAACTCTTTTTCATAAAAGATCTGTACATAGAAAATCACTCCCCAATTTTCTACAGAAAAAAACTTGCTAAGGACTTCTCTTTTCCATTTTCTATTACAGGGACAAAAACTCTCCACCTAAAAAATGTGACATTTTTTATAGAGATAGACCTAGAGAAAAACAAAATCGACGCCGATATAGCTTTTCAGTACAACAGAAGCTATTTTATAAACCCGATAGAAAGTCTCGACTTTGAAAAAATAGATCAAAAGACAGCAAAAAACACCATTCTTAACTGGGTCAAACAAACACAACCATTTGAGCTTGCAGTCGAAAAAACAACAGGGACTCAAACAGAGGCAGAATTTTTAGCAAAAATATCGGATGCCCTGAAAAAGAAATAATTTTTTTAAATTCGTTTATTTTTGGTTCCAACCAAAAATAGTAAAATGCCGGCAGCAACAGACGCGTTGTACGAAATATCAGCAGATCGCTGCGGTATCGTAACACCAGTACCAAGCTTTAGAATTGATTTAGAAACACCAACAGCCTCGTTACCAATAACCAAACAAACTGGCTGATCAAAATCACATTCAGCTGCAGATTGCCCATCAAACACCGCCATGTACAAATTATACCCAGCATCTTTGAGTTGTTGAGCTGCCGCATGCGGCGACGGGAAAAGCGCAATCTCCATATGCTCTGCCAAACCTGCTGATGCCTTAACAGCAACTGCACTCAACGGAGAACCACCCTTTTTACATAACACGACACCATCGGCACCCGCACAGTAGGCAGATCTAATAATTGCACCAACATTGCGTGGATCCTGAATACCGTCGAGCAACACAAGAAATTTTTGTTTGCTTGGATCGAATAGTTTTTTACGCAGTGGAAAATCTCGCACCCACGCAATAACGCCCTGATGATCTGTAGATTCTGCCATTTTGTGCAGCACATCGCGCGAGACATACTGAATCGGCACTTTATACTTTGGCAGCAACCGCTCGATATCTTTGAACGCTTTTGGATGCGGCTTGGTTGTGTACAGAGAAATGATTTTTCTACGTTTTGCCTTCAGACATTCGACAATGGGGTGAATCCCAAAAATCAACTGTCCAGCAACTTTTTTTGTTTTTTTCTTCATAAATCCAGTGTAACACAGGAAAAGCCTTTTGAGAAAGGCAAATATGGTCCCATTTGAAGCGGGGATCCAAAATCTTGTATACTAAAGTTCTATACTGTAACCCTTTACAAAAGGAGCTGATTATGACCAAAAAGAAAATCGCAGCCACGGTTGGATCTCTTATTTTTGCACACGCTATGCACGGAGGTTGTTGTTGTGGCAACTGCGGCCTTACAAAAAAAATCGATCGTCTATTCTCACCACTTAGCCATGAACAACGAATGAAAAAAAATTTTGACGATCTGTTTTCTTCTAAAAAAATGGGTATCAAACACACAGATGAGATGATCAAACTGGGACTAACTGTTGGAGAGGGAATACAAACATTTAACGCAACCATGCAAGACAATCAGCTGGTTGTAGATATTCCAGAGCTCGGCAAAAAAATTGTTATCTCGTACAACAAAAAAACAAAATTCCTTTCTGTTGGCACAGAAAAAAAATCCTACTACGCCAAGGCTTCGAAGGACGGGGCTAAAGAAAAAGAAAGCTACCGGTATGAGACTTCGCACGGCAGCATGCAACGGGGCATGACAATCAAAGATAATCTTGATCTTACACAAGCAAAAATTGATTATGAAGGTGCTATACTCACTATCTCGATTCCAAAAATTATTACAAAAAAAGAAACAAAAAAAATTAAAGTAAATATCAAGTAAAAAAAATCTTAAACAAATTAAGGCGGTCCATTTTTCTGGACCGCCCCCTGACCGGCGTAGCCCCTTTGGACCGGAACCTTCGCATAGGCCTATTGGCGAAGACGGTTTATGCACAAAAAACTAAACAAAAAAAAAACCGCTGCTAAACTTGCATCCAAGAAAAGTTTAATCGAAGTATTTCAAAGAGGAGCTACATGACACGTCTTATCGCTTTGGTTCTTTCTTCTGCCCTACTTTCTCCATCTCTTTTATTTTGTAGCCAAAGTCAAAACAAAAACCCGGAGCTGCAAATACAAATCCATGGTCAACAACAACTAGATTCCTTTTCACCACTAGAAGAAGAAGAACCTGGCTGCTGGGAAGGCACAAAAAATGAAACGAAAAAATTTTTGGCTGACGAAAAAAAACAGTGCTGCTTGGGCTGTTTATGCGTACAGTCATCTTGGGCAACTCAATTTCTTTGTTGCCTAGGAATTGGTGCAAGCCTATGTGCAATTAGTTTCTATGTGCCTCCCCACTGGTTCACAAAGAAAGCGGACAACGCATTGATGGAAATTGGGAAGTTTATACTAAAAGAACATCCCAATGCTTCATGCATAGAAAAGATTGAAGATTTCCTTGCTTTCATAGAAAAAAAGAATCAATAATCTTGGAGAAAAGAGTATGAATCTTATAAAAAAAATAATCTTGGTATGCGCTGTAACGCTACCACTTGCGTCGCTCTCTATGAAAAAGACGATAAAAAAAAGAGACAATCTTCCTGAAAACCTTGACAATGAGCCCGACAAAACTAATGTATTGAGCCTGCTCAATCTCGCATCGTGCCCTATCACGATAGGCTGCAACGCAATCTGCGCCCCTCTTTTGATTGTTGGAATGTATCTTGCTAGACAAACAACTGAATCGATCCGACTGAAACAAGGGATTAGACAAGCGGACCTAAGCACAGCTGAAGAGGCTTGCAAATCTTTTGATAAGATCGGATGGGCTGCCTATTTTGCTTACTGGGGAAGCAAATATAAAAAGGAATAACCATGCGCACACAGATTTTTTTGATTTGTTTTTTACTCTCTTCATCTTTTTTATTTTGTAGTCAAAATCCTGACAATACAATACAAATACAAAACAACTCATCTCATCTGACAAAAGCCTCCATGCCCATGGAAAAGAAAACCGATCGTGGTTGCTGGGAAGTGTGCTGTACTCCCCCACATAAATTGTTAATCTGGTCAGAAATTTTTATTTTTGGATGCGGAGCCTTGGGATTTATATCGGGAATTGCGTCCTGGTATTTGATGCCAGCAGGATCTGAAAAGGCACGGATGCAAAAATTTTCTATATCAGAAGAACTAATCAATAGGGGAAAAACTGATTCCAAATACGTATCTTACGAAAAAGTCTCAGATTATTTTAAAAAATTTAATGAGAGAAAGAAAAATCTATGAAAATAGCAATCAGATTCGCTCTTGTTCTTTCACTTTCTCTTCCTGTGCCCTCTTTCTGTTCATGTTTTCGTTTAACAGAAAAAATATGCATATCGGATGAAGAAATGGAAACATGCATGAGTGAGAATAAAAAAAATATTTTCCTGGGATGTTGCCCTGCTGTTTATTGTTGCGGACTATTAAGCTTTTCAGCATGCTTTAGTATAGGACTAATCCCAACCTTTTTTGCAAAAAGACTTATATTTAACCCTGGCTATGACCAAGGACTTAAAAACACTCAAGCAATCTGGCGTGCAAGCACCACCACATTGAGCAAGTCTTTTGTGGAAGACCCTCCGTGGCTAGATGTAGCCTTGTCATGGTTCGGCACCGGCTACGGCCCTAAACTCAAAAGGGATTAACAATGCGCACAAAAATCTTACCTGCCCTTATCGTAGTAGGGTTTTGTTTTTTACTTCTACCAAAAGATGGCTTTTGTATGGATCCGTCTTCGCCTCCGGCTTCTTCGGACAAGTTTCTGAACGGCTCGATTAATAGTAAAAAAATACCCTTGATTAACATCAAAGAAAATGCTCCTCTTTTGGATCCCACTGATAAAAAAAACCACTCCTCTGAAAAAAATTTTTCTCAATCTGCGTTTTGTGGCATATGTACAGGTTTATGCTTTTCTGTACCACCCACGCTCTGCGGATTTTTCGGAGGAACAGCATTATCCTATTTATTACTATCAGGACTTGCTATACCCAATTGGAAATATCAAAAAGAATTGCTCTACGATATCGCGATAGAACTAGACTTTCTTAACAAGACACAAAGAGGCAACCCTGGCGGACTTGAAACGACTCACAAATATCTCGAAAAATGTGAATAAAAAATGAAACAAATAGCAAAAAACGCACTCATTCTTTTACTTTTAATCTCAAAAACCTCATATGGTATGCAAGAAGATCCCTTTCCTGATAAAAAAAAGATTGACTGCCTAAATCCAGCAATTCTTTTTTGCATATCTTCGTCTTTCTTCTGCACCTCCTTTTTAGGAGGGTGCATAGGATGTACTTTGCTACAAAATAAAGATTATAAAAGCTGTTCAAGAGAATTCACAATAACCTACAAAGAGGATGTAAAAGGGTCGAGTGTTGATGATCTTTTTGATAATTTTTTTAAAATGCTTTCTGTTCTCAACCGAGGAACAAAATCTTCTGTCTGCCCGAAACTTAAAAAAAATTAGCAACAACCAAAATTCAAAAAACAGTTTGGGTATGATATTCTGTTAGAGAAAAATCAATAGACAAAATCTGTCTCCCCCTAAAAAAAATCGGACCAAAATTATGTACATACTCGAGGGCAACATTGGCGCGGGCAAAACTACGTTTTTAAACATAATTGCCCAAAATATTTCTGATGCGCTCATTGTTGATGAACCACTAAAAGCATGGGACAAAAAGGGACAGGGGGCTTCACTACTGACCAACTTTTATACAGACACTCCCCGTTGGGCGTTCACCATGGAAATGTTCACCCTAGTATGCCGTGTGCAAGAACACATGCGTGAGCAAGAACGCAGTCACACGCCAATTGTTATGGAGCGTTCAATTTATTCTGGTTACTACTGTTTTGCACTCAACAGTTACAAACAAGGGTTTATGAACAACTTAGAATGGAACGTCCTACAACAATGGTTTACGTATCTTATTAGCGGCAAATGCAAACATCCAAACGGTTTTATTTATCTGCAAGTATCACCAGACACTGCCTACGAACGAACCAAACAAAGAAATCGCAGTGGAGAAGAAAATATTCCGCTCACTTATTTTGAACAAATTGGACAAGCGATGGATGATTTTCTGATACAAAAATCTGGCCTGCTACCCGGCCTTGAAGATGTGCCGGTTTTGGTTTTGGATTGCAACACAGATTTCGTAAACGATAAAACAAAACAAAAAAGTATGCTCGCACAAGTTGAGCAGTTTTTTATTGAGACCAAAAGATTTGAGCCGGCTGTAAAAACTCAAGAAATAAATTTCTAAAAAAAAGAAAGCCTCTGGAGGAAACCCAGAGACTCTCTTTAACCAATGGAGGTTGATTAGAAATTTTATGCACCTGCAAGAAAAGGAGTCAAGCTACCCAAGATTGTTGCCAATTCTAAACAGATTGGTTTGGCAATCTCAAGAAATGCATCCATTTTAGCTGATGCTGGAGCATCCGCTTTTATAATACTTTTTGCAAATGCTGGAATTTTAGCAATAGTATGCCGTAGCAAAACAAGGCCACATGCAGCAGACGCTCCCAAAAGATACTTTCTCCACGTGTTCATTTTTTTTGCTGCAACTAAAGAAGGTGCTTCCAAGTTAAGCTCTTTTACTATTCTTTCAAATTCTTTTGCTGTAATCAGTCCAATTTTAAATTGCTTAGTTACAAACTTAAGCGCTTTTTTTCTTGAAATCTCTTTCTTCTTTTTTGCTGCTACATCTTTAACGTAGAAAAGCCCAAGATCAAGAATTTTTACAAGAGTAAAAGCTTCAACTTCAGTCAATTCTATTTCTGGTTCACCGAGTGCATTAACCGGAATGGTGTCTAGCATACCTGCAATATCCGCAGCATCATTAGTGAAAAGATCTGGTGTTACACATCGAATTTCCGCGTAAATCTTCTTTTTTTCTGCTTTGATTTTTTGTTTTCTTTTTTTCTTGTCATTTTCTTTGACTGCAACCTCTTGCAATCTATTTGCAAAATCTTGCGCAAGACCAATAAGCATCTGCTGTTTTTTTTGTAAATTAGAAACCGAAACCGCAGCTACTGGTTGCTGATTCGCATCTACACCTGCACCAGCAGAACAGACAGAACTTTGTCCGACTAAAAAAGAAAACGTTAAGATAAAAGCTTTGATTTGTTTTTTCATAACAACCTCCATTAAAACATTACTTTAACTGATTGATACCAAAGTATCACCACACTTCACTTTTATTGGCAAAACAAATATTTTCAAAATAAGAAAAGAAAAGAACACGCTAACAAAAAATTTTTCGCTGCCAATAAATTTTTTAACTCGCTCTGAAATTGTAGGCGATTTTGCAAAAGAAACAACCTCTTTTTTCTGATTTTTTTCTTTACCTGCACACAAAACAGGCTGTCCCGCTGCAAGCGGTAAAAAAGAAAGTGCAAGCAAAATCGTTTTAAGTTTCTTCACAGAAAAACCTCCACATTTAATAACCCTCAAAGGAGCTTATTTCCTTTGTTTTTAACTCTATTATTAGACTAACAGAAAATAAGAGAGGCGCAACGGGTGTCTATTTGGCAATAATAGCCGTCAATCGACCCTGTAGATGCGGTGTTTGCCCACTTTGATCACAGTGCCGGATTTCCAAGAAATTTCCTCAGAAAACCCCTTTATCTGCTGTCCATCAACCGATACAGCACCAGATTCGAGCAAACGCTTTGCCTCTGAGGAGGTTTTGACTGCCTCCAGCGTTTTGAGCAATTGAACGATCCAGACAGGGTTTGGAAGGTCTTTTGGAAGAGTTACCCCTTTGGCCTGAGAATAGTCTTTTTTCTGAAATACGGCCTCGAATGCCGCTTTTGCCTTCTGCGCATCCTCTGGAGACCAGAATTTAGCGATAATCTCGCTTGCCATGTCCTTTTTGAGCTCCATGGGATGCAGACCCCCACTGGCAATGCGCGTTTGCATCTGAGACAACTCAGTGCTGTCTTTGTGCAGCAGCAATTCAAAATAGCGCCACATCAATTTGTCGGAGATCGACATTAGTTTGCCGTACGCCTGATCAGCCGGTTCGGCCAACCCTATCGCATTGCCCAGAGATTTAGACATTTTTTGTACACCATCGAGGCCTTCGAGCAACGGCATGGTGAGGACAACCTGCGGCTCCTTGCCAAACTGCTCCTGCAAAAATCTACCCAAAAGCATGTTGAATGTTTGGTCGGTACCGCCAAGCTCCAGATCCGCCTCGAGCTCTACCGAGTCATATGCCTGAAATAATGGGTACAGCAATTCGTGCAGCGCAATTGATTGTTGTTTTTTGATACGATTTGCAAAATCTTCCCGCTCAGTCAAACGAGCAAGTGTGATTTTTGAACACAACTGAACGATATCTTTGTTGGTCAGCGGCTCGAGCCACTCTGAGTTGTACCGGATACTTGCTTTTTTTGGATCTAAAATTTTAGTGACCTGCTCAAAATACGTCTGCGCATTTTTTTTCACCTCAGTCTCGGTGAGTGGCGGACGGGTTTTTGATTTACCGGTTGGGTCACCAATGCGTGCAGTAAAATCACCAATTAAAAAAACAACCTCGTGCCCTAAATCCTGAAACTGCCGCAATTTAGATAAAACAACCGCGTGACCAAGATGCAGATCTGGTGCTGTTGGATCAACACCAAGTTTTATCTTGAGTTTTCCACCATTCTTTGAGGATAATTTTTTTTCTAAATCTTTCTCTGGTAAAAGTTGACTTGCACCTGTTTTAATTGCAAGCAACTGTTTTTTTACATCCATAGGATCCCTCTTGCCCGAAGTAGTCCTCCGTAGCCTTGCGCGAAGGGGGACGAAGACGGGTTGTTTAGGCGCCAAACAGCTTTACTAAAACTGTCGCACTGAAAATCAAAAATTTAATAACAAGCGTTTGTAGCGGAATAACATAGACAAAAAATAAAATCATACCTACTGGAACAAGAAACATTAAAATATTTTGGTGCCTTGCGTAGGTCGGAGAATGACGAAACACAAAGGTGACGAGCAAATGAAAACAACTCATCACAAAACTTAAAAACGCAAGCCATACACTCAAACGAATAAGCGCAATAGAAATGAGCGCTGCGGATATTGCAAAAGAAGATGCTCCCGGAAAAACTTGCGCAAACGCGGATTGGAGAAATTCTCCTCTAGCAACCATCTGTACCGCAAGATTCAGTCCACCAAACCCAAACGTGTAAAAAAGAAATACGAACGCACAAAAAGCAAGAAACGCATGAGCAAACGCATGGGATAAGTAGGCAGTAATAATTTTTAGTGCTCGAAACTGCCCATATATTTTAAATGGATTAACCGGTACATGACGTCCCCAACCCCAGTCCCATAAAAAAAGCAAAAAAATGCCGATGGCATCAAAATGAGCAAAAGGGTTAAGTGTCATTAAACCTAAAGATTCTGCGGTGTCATCACCAAAAGATCTGGCAACCCACGCCCGAAAACAACCGGCAACAGAAATGGCAATGCAGTACGCAACAAATAAAGCAACAATACTGATAAGCCCCTGCGTTGTTTGAAGATTCATAAAAAAACTCTTACGTTTTAGCCCAAAGTAACTTTTTAAACACTTTTTCCAGTGTAAGATAAAGCCTTCTTGGGGTCAATAAACCCCGGTTTGCGATCTGGTAACTGATGCAGTAGAATGTGTTTTGCGTTGGAAAAGCTACCAAAGAGAGGAGCATAATGAAAAAAGAGAGCAATAAAAAATTATCAATCTGGGCCTACATCATTCCCCCTGCATTGCTTGCAACCCTGACCGCACTATTTTATTCCCGTTCACTCACGTACGAATTTCAATTTGATAGCGTCGCAAACATAAGCAAACAATTTTCCATTCGCTACAACGGATTTAAAGAACTTTTTTTCAACAGTACCCGTTGGATCAGTTACTGGCTTAATACTGTTTACTACGGCATCAATAAGTTTAATCCGTTTGCGTACCGCGTTGGTAACGTACTGATTCACATCACCACCGGCCTGCTTGTTTTTTTTATTTTGCTATTCGCACTCAAAAATTTAAAACAAAAAAACTTTTTTTCTCGTAACGCACTACCACTTGCATTTTTTACCGCAATTTTATTTTTACTCCATCCGGTACAAACACAAACTGTTTCGTACGTAATTCAAGGGCAGCTAGAAGGCCTGGCAGCACTGTTTATTTTAAGCATCGTACTTTGTTTTTATTTTGTAACCCGCGCACAAAAAACAGTTTCTAAAATTTTGTTAACTGGTTTGCTTTTTATACTTGGTTTGTTTTCGTGCGGGACAAAAGAGATTGCAATTATTTCTCCAGCATTGCTTTTTGTGTTTGATTGGTTTTTTATTGCACAAGGTGACTGGAAACAAATAAAAAAAAGAATTTGGTTGTATCTGACGTACTCGTTATTTATTTTTGGCATCTATCTTTATTTTTTAAAACCACAATTTTTCACTAGTATTTTAGGATTTAAAAAAATAGCAAAAAATAATATCGGCAACGTGATCACGCACAAAGCAGGAGACAAAATTACACCGTGGGTATTTTTTATTTCACAATTTAAAGTGCTGGTCCACTACCTGGTAATGTTTGTCTGGCCGTTTAACATTAGTGTTGAATACGATTGGGTTCTCTCGCGCGGTCTTTTTTATCCTGATTCATTGTTTCCACTGCTTGCGCTGCTCAGTTTAGCTGCTGTTGTCATTAGCATTCTCAAAAAAAATAAAACAAGTTTAATTGCATTTGGCTTTGTCTGGTTTTTCATCTGCTTGGCACCGCGTTCGAGCATCATCCCTTCACCAGAACTGTTAGTCGATTACAAAACATACCTCGCATCGTTTGGTTGGTTATTTTTAATTGCATCAGCATTTGTGTGGAGTGCACAGACGTTACTAAACAAATTTAAAAAAATGCCAACCGCACTTTCTACAAAACGATACGGGGTTGAACTCTTTGGCCTTCTTTTGGCAGTGTGCCTGGGCACCATGACCATGCAACGCAACACTGTCTGGCGATCTGGTCTTGAATTTTGGGGAAATGTTTTAAAAAATGCACCGGGCAAAGCACGCGCATACAACAACTATGGCGTAGAACTTTCGCAAAAACAAAAAGATTATGAGGGGGCCGTCCCCTACTTTAGAAAAGCAATTGCGATGGATAAAAACTATCCGGACCCACTGAATAATATTGCCGTTGCGTATTCACACCTTGGCAAAGTTGACGAAGCAATTGCAGCGCTAAAAAAAAGTTTGAAGATTCATAAATATTATCCTGAAGGGTACAACAACCTCGCATCATTTTTCATCATCAAGAAAAAATATGATCAGGCAGAAAAATGTTTAGAGCTTGCGCTCAAATTACGTCCACACTATGGCAAAGCATTTTTCAACAAAGGTAGAATTTATCTGCAAAAAAAACAAAAAGAAAAAGCATGGGAATGTTTTAGAGACGCGTGTACTAAGGCAGATTTTGACATTCAATTTGGATTCAAAATTTTTGGACAGATTAGCATGGAACTAAAAAAATATGATTCCGCATTGTTTGCCTACAAAAAAATGTTGCAGTTTGACCCAAACAACGTAACTGCACTGTTTAACATTGCCAACGCTTACTTTTTGACAAAACAGTTTGAAAAATCCAAACAAACCTACAAACAAATTCTTGTGCGCAAACCAGATGACCTGAAAGCAATCTACAATTTGGCAGAAGCGTATTTTAATTTGGACGATTTAAAACCAGCGCTGCAGCATTACCAAAAGGTGTACCACATGCGGCAGTTTTTACCGTACATTCAAATTCGTATGGCAACCTGCTTGGAACGACTCGGCCGCCCGTACGAAGCAAAAAATTTAGTTGAACAATTTCTGCAAGAACATCCAGAAGGTGGTGGCAACATAAAAAACGGAAATCCACTGGTTATTGCGCAGCTACGGAAAAATGCTGAAACAATTTTGGGGAACATGAACAAACGATACCCAGGACGAGTAATTATCAAAAACAGCTGAAAAAACGGGCTTTTTACCCCACTATTTTGACCCTACAGCCATTTACGGGTACTCTTATTTTTGTGTGACCAACCCCTTAACCAAGTGATGGATAATGGAAAAAAGATACGATAATAAAACCTCTGAACCTGAAATTCAAAAACAGTGGGAACAAGAGCAAATCTATGCGGCCAAAAATAACCCCGGCCCAACGTACAGCATAGACACCCCACCACCAACCGTTTCTGGCTCTCTGCATATCGGACATATTTTCTCGTACACCCAAACAGACATTATTGCCCGGTTCCGGCGCATGAGCGGCTATTCTGTTTTTTATCCGTTTGGTTTTGACGACAACGGCCTGCCTACCGAACGGTATGTAGAAAAAAAATTAAAAATCCGTGCACACGAATTGCCGCGCTCAGAACTTATCAAAACCTGTCTTGAGGTCACCAAAGAGGTTGAGGCAGAATTTAAAAATTTGTGGCAAAGCATGGGCCTGTCTGTCGACTGGAATATTTGTTACGAAACAATTTCTGCAAAAACACGTCGTGTTGCACAAGAATCATTCATCGAACTGTACAATAAAAAATTTGTGTACCGCAAAGACGAACCAGCACTCTATTGCACCACCTGTAGAACATCGGTTGCACAAGCAGAGTTGGATGACGAAGAAAAACCATCAAAATTTAACGATATTATTTTTACTTCAAGCGACGGAAAAGAATTGGTCATCGGTACCACACGTCCAGAACTGCTACCCTCCTGTGTTGCACTTTTGTACAATCCAACCGATGAACGGTACCAACATCTAAAAGATAAAAAAGCAATTGTGCCGATTTTTGAGCACGAGGTACCAATTTACGAAGATGAAAAAGTAGAAATAGAAAAAGGTACCGGTCTGGTAATGGTCTGTACGTTTGGTGACACCACAGATATTGAATGGTTCAAAAAATTTAACCTCCCGTACAAACAGTCGCTCGATTTTGGTGGAAAATTTTTACCGCACACTGGTATTTTGGCAGGCCTTAAAGTTCCCGCAGCGCGTGAAAAAATCTTGGAAGAACTAAAAAATAAAAACCTGTTGGTCCGCCAAAAAGATATTACGCACGCAGTTAATTTGCATGAACGGTGCAAAAAACCGATAGAAATTATTGCACTGCCCCAATGGTTTTTGCACATCTTAAAACACAAGCAAACATTTTTGGATCTTGCAGATAAAATTAATTGGTACCCAGGTTACATGAAAACGCGATACCGCGACTGGGTTGCAAATTTAAGTTGGGATTGGTGTTTGTCCCGCCAACGGTTTTATGGCATTCCGTTTCCGGCATGGCACTGCACAGACTGTGGAGAAATTTTGTTAGCGCCAGTTGAATCGCTACCAATCGATCCACAAGAAACAGAATTTCCAGGCAACGCGTGCACAAAATGCTCGAGCGCGAACATAAAACCAGATACCGACGTTATGGACACCTGGAATATTTCGTCGCTCACACCGCAAATTTTATTCAACTACGTTAACGACACATCACCGTTTACCGACAAAACAGTTTCTGATTTTATTCCAATGAGCATGCGTCCGCAAGCGCACGACATTATCAGAACATGGGCGTTTTACACCATTGTAAAATCCTGGATGCATCACAACACCATCCCATGGAACGACATTGTTATTTCTGGTCACGTACTGAGTGACAAAAATGTAAAACTGTCTAAATCAAAAGACAACGCAAAACTTTCACCAGAAAATTTATTAAAAAATTACAGCGCAGATGCAATTAGATACTGGACCGCATCTGGCGCACTGGGAAGAGATATTTCGTTTTCCGAAACACAAATTAAAATCGGCCAAAAATTAGTCACAAAATTGTGGAATGCATTTAGATTTATTTCGATGCATTTAAAAGAATTCGAGTTTGGCGATACACCAAAAAGCATTGGCTCGGTAAACGCTTGGATACTGCACGAAGCACACAACTGTTTTGCAACGTATCAAAATCATTTACAAAAAAATGAATTTAATCTTGCGCTGCAGCAAATAGAAAAATTTTTCTGGTCACAATTTTGTGATAACTATTTGGAATTGGTTAAAGATTTATTGTTTAATCCAGAAAAATATGAAACTGATTTAGTAGACGCAACACGTTGGACATTGCACAATGTTGGCCTGCGTATTTTACAAATGTATGCACCGTACCAACCACACGTAACAGAAAAAATTTATCAAACGTTGTACCAACAACAGGTTGGCGTTGCATCGCTACATCAAACAAAATTTGCAACACTGCAAACAGAACAAAAACATCCAGAAGTTTTAGAAATTATGGCGGTGATTTTGGCAATTGTTAGTGACGTACGCAAACTTAAATCAGAAAACGCATTGTCGTTAGGCACAGAACTTGCAACACTGACCATTCACAGCAAAGATAAAACAAAATTAGAAATTGTTATGCAACACGAACAACTACTCAAGGGTGCAACACGTGCACAAAAACTGACAACAAGCACAGAAGATCTTGCAAAAGCAGAATTATTCGTGCACAATGGCACAAACAATATTAAATTACCTGTAAACTAAAAACTTTTTCACCTCTTTCTTGGGGACATAATTTATGAACATTTTTTGCAAAAAGTTTGCGCTTTTTCTGAGTACAATCATGTTGGTTGGCATGTGTGGGGTTGTGCATGGAATGGAGGAGGAAAAATCAAATATAGATCACAAAAATAAAACCGGTCAAATTCATGTAAGTCTTGAAAGTGGCGCCAAGGGAAAATTCGAAAGCCACAATCACATCGAAGTAGGCAAGGACTTTGTATACGTTTCAAACAACAGAAGAGATAAAAATGCTTCCTTCTGGACCAACTGCATCTCAGCGTTAGCCGATGGTGGCTATGATGCCGTTAAGGCTATTCCAGCAATCCTTATGCAACAATTCATAGATGTCGGCCTCGCACTCGGAATAAAAAAACTGAGCGAAATCCGCGCCCCAAAAAACCCTTTTACTGAGATCAATAAATGCACTGAGCTTTTAGAGGCAATGACTGTTGCTGAACAAACGAAAAACGAAAAAGGATTTAACTTAGCCCTACAAATCTATTGTCAAGAAATGTCACAAGTAAAAAAAATTGGCTACGACGGAGTTCAATCTCTTCGAGAACATATAAATTTTTTTGACCAAAAGGGAATGACTGATCACGCCGATTGGCAAAGAAAAAATTTCAACCTGCTTATTGATGATAAAAAAGCAGAATCGTTTGAAGATTTTTTAAATAAAAAAAAAGAAGAGGTAGTAAATGATCACAATCAAAACAACGCAACGGAAAATTAAAGTTGATATTGATGCGTTGAAAAAAAATGCACGAAAAATTTTGGGGCTTTTGAACTACCACGATTTTGCGTTGAACATTTTTTTGACCACTAACCAAACAATCCGTCGGTACAACAAAAAATATCGTAAGATTGACAAGCCAACCGATATTTTGTCATTTCCATTTTATCCAGATCTAAAACCGGGACAAGCAATTGTCCCGGACCTTCCTGAAGACAAAAATCTTGGAGACATCATCATCTCACTTGAGTACGTGCAGGCTCAGTTAAAAGAATTGAATACAACGCTTGATGAACGACTCAATGTTTTACTGGTGCATGGTATCTGCCACCTGCTAGGGTACGACCACAAAACAGACACGCAGTACAAACAGATGCACAAAAAAGAAACGTGGCTGCTTGAGCGCCTGTAGCAACTTACCCTAATTTTTATACATTTTCGCTAAAAAGTTCCCCCTATTTTTATACGTACCAGTTGACTTTTTACCCCAATTTTTATACATCTAAAAATTGAGAAGACTTTATTTTGTCCTTACAATGATTGTTTTGGCGTGAAAGGAAGCTGTGAAGCGAATTATAGACAGTTTTTTGCTTGAGTGGAAAAATAGATCAAATAGAAAACCTCTTTTGCTACGAGGGGCAAGACAGGTAGGCAAAACCTACTCGATGCGCGCACTGGGAAAAACATTTACAACATTTGTCGAAATAAATTTGGAGGCAAATGCTGAGGCAAAAAATATTATAGAAAAAGACATGGACCCTACTCGAATAGTTCGGCAACTTTCTGAATTGCTGCAAATCGACATTATTCCTGGTTCAACTTTACTTTTTTTTGATGAAATTCAAATTTCCCCACAAGCCATCACCACCTTGCGATATTTTTTTGAACAGATGCCGGAGTTGCATGTAGCTGCAGCAGGATCGCTTCTTGATTTTGCCATTGATCAGGTAGGCATTCCGGTTGGACGAGTATCATCTTTATTCATGTATCCGCTTTCTTTTTTGGAATTTCTGGCAGCACGTGGACATAGAAAATGGGTGAAACTAATCATAAAACAAGAATTTGAAAAACCGTTAGGCGAAGCTGTTCATAAAAAACTTCTTGGCCTGATTGGAGAATATCTAGCAATAGGAGGAATGCCGGAAGCGATTAATCAATGGACTAAAACAAAAAAATCCCGTGAAGCAAAAATAGTCCATTCGGATTTAATTTTTAACTACCAACAAGATTTTGGTAAGTACGCAAAAAAACATCAAATCAAATATCTTAATCTTTTGTTTGAAAAAGCCGCAGACCAAATTGGCAACAAGTTTATGTTCAACCGAGTTGGTGAATATCAAAAAAGAGAACTTGAGCCTGCTTTGCATCTGTTTGAAAAAGCAGGACTTGTTCATAAAATTATTTGCAGCTCTGGCCAGGGAATACCGTTGGGTGCTCAGGCAAAACCTAATGATTTCAAAATAATTTTTTTAGATGTAGCACTAACTCAAAACGTACTAAAACTTGATATCGTCCCCTGGTTACTCACACCAGAAGCAACACTCATAAACAGCGGACCAATTGTTGAAGCATTCGTGGGACAAGAACTGTTGGCATACTCCGACCCAATAAGTAAACAATCTCTTTTTTACTGGCGAAAACAAAAACAAGCAAGTCAGGCAGAAGTTGATTACCTGACACAAATACAAGACAAAGTTGTTCCTATCGAAGTTAAGGCGGGAGGAAGTAAGCGCATAAAAAGTATGCAAATTTTTTTGGAATCACACCCAAATTCTACGTACGGAATTAAGTTTTCTGCCAATGAGTACGAAACGTATAAAAAAATAAACAATTATCCTTTGTATGCAATAGCAAAACCATTTTCGGATGTTTCAGATCTGCTACAAGAAGCATTGTTAAATCTGACAAAAGTGTAATCGGAAATATTAGAAAGACTTAGTTCTCGCTTTGGCTGTAAATTTTTTGGTTTGTTTTAGATAAAAAATCTATCCATTCGTCTGGATTTTTTGCCCCGCAACCAAGCACTGTTTTTACCGCAGCAACTATTGGCGCTTTTGCATTTTTGGTAACACGTCGCGCAATAACATCTTGGTGATTGGCAACACACATAAGAACTCTTCCTGCACAAAATTGTGTAGTGCAATGAATCACTCTTTCTTTTTGTTTTGATTCTTTCAATTCATCCAAAAGTCTAAGCGTAACAACAGAAAGAAAAAGTTTCTTTTTACAATTTTCGAGAGAATCATCTGAGTCTGACTCAAATTCCATTTCTTTTTCTTTTACCTTTTTTTCACCTGCAGACTCCTGAAAAATAGTTTTAACTTTTGGTTGATGTTGAATCATCCCTTTGACCATTTTTTCTGGAACATCAAATGCATTGGAAATCATATTAAGCATACCGCCAATATAACCAACGCTGCTGATTTTTTCGCTTATCTTTCCCTTCATTGCTTCCGGATCTTGTTTGATGGTGTCCCAGACAAAATCTAAAGAAGAACCAACTCCCGAGCCTTCACCTTTTTGCAAAAACATTTTAAATACATCGCTTACCGGAACATTGGTCAAGTCTTGATAAAGAGTAACTGGCTCTTTTTTTTCTGGCTCTTCACGGTCTCTCGAAAACCAATTCATCGCACAGCAATTACAACAAGAAGCTACTAAAAGAAATAATACAATGCTTCTTCCACTCACCAGATCTCCTTTACTTTTTTAGTACTCCATAACCGCCGCATACCTTACCACACAAATCTCTTTACGCGCAACGACTCAAAATGATACGGTCCTAAACAGGAAAAAATAAGGATATGTCATGAAAAAAAATAAACCTGTTTTAACAGTAAAAGATCTTAACGTTGTACTTGGGGAACAAAAAATCATTCAGAACCTAAACTTCACAGTGCACGAGCAAGATGTTTTGGTTATTCTTGGCCCAAACGGTGCCGGAAAAACAACACTGCTGCGGGCATTGCTTGGACTTGTTCCACACACCGGAATCATTACGTGGAACAAAAAAAAAATACGATATCTCCCACCACAAGAACTGATCAACAAAAAAACATTATTGCCACTGAGCGTGCGAGAATTTTTCTCTTTTAAAAATATTTCTCCCCGAAAAATAACAAGCCGCATAAAACAAGTTGGCCTCAAAAAATCTATTTTAGATAAACCACTGGAACACCTTTCAACCGGGCAGTTTCAGCGCATGCTCATTGCGTGGGCGCTGCTTGACAATCCGGATGTTTTATTATTTGACGAACCAACGGCAGGTATAGACATTGGTGGAGAAGAAACAATTTATTCGTTGCTGCACAAAATTTGGAAAGAAAAAAAACTGACCATTATTTTAGTAACGCATCACGTGCATGTGGTGTGGGAACACGCAAGCAGTGTTTTGTGTATGAATAAAAAACTTTTATGTCACGGCGCACCAGAAAAAACACTAACCAAAAAAGTTATTGAACAAACCTATGGAGTGGGAGCAAAATTGTATGATCATAGACATTCTGTCTAACCAACAATTTCTTTGGGCAGCGTTAATCGGCGCATCAGTTGGCGCTGTTGCCGGTTATATCGGATCGTTAATGCTTACCAAACGAATGGCACTCATGGGCGGCGCACTGGGGCACCTAACGCTACCCGGTGTTGCACTCGGTCTGCTATATGGATTTGATATTTCTCTTGGCGCACTTGGTTGTTTGTTGATTGGAATTTTTTTTATTTGGATTTTAGAACGGATGACCAAACTTCCATTTGAAGCAACAACCGCAGTTGTGTTTACAACATTTTTAGCAACAGCATTTTTGTTTTTACCGCACGAAGAAACACACGCCGCACTGCTTGGCGACATATCTAAAATTAATTTCTCTGTTGCTTTGATTGGAACCGTTTTATCTATACTCGTGTTTGCCATTATTTCTTTTGCGTACAAAAAATTTGTTTTAATTGGAATCTCACATGACTTGGCACAAGTAGAAGGCATTAACGCAACACGCTACAATTTTATTTATCTTTTGTGTATCGCGCTTGTTGTTGCGCTTGGAGTACGAATAATTGGTGGCTTGATGACTGCATCTTTAGTTGCAATTCCAGCAGCAACCAGTAAAAATTTGAGTCGTTCACTAAAACAATACGCGCTACTTAGCGGTCTATTTGGTGGATTTTCGTGTGTGTTGGGAGTTTTTGTGGCAACTGCTGCAAATATTCCAGTCGGCCCAAGCATCATACTGTGGAGCGCACTGTTTTTTGCCGTATCACTTTTTTTTAGAAAATCTTAAGAAAAATTTTCTGGAATATATCGCAGCGTCTGTTTTAATTCATCTATGCCATCGATGAGTGTTTGTACCAACTGTGTGGTTATGTGCACTGCAGAACCACTTGAAGCCCACGCAGATAGTTTTGTGATATGTGCTTCTTTGCAAAAGTCTAACGTCTGACACGCAGCTGCAAAAAACGAATCGTTAAATGTTTTGTACAAAATATTTTTAAACATGTGTGTTATGATTGCGCAGACAGAAAGTAACACTTGTTCGAAATTTCTTTTTACCTGATTGTCTGCTGTGCTAATCAATTTATTTGTATCGGCACACGCAGTAGCAATTAATGTCTGCTGCCGACGAAGAAATTTTATAACCGCTGCTCGTTCTTTTTCTACACGTAAATTGTATGTTCTGATTGTTGCTTGATACTCAGCAATGCGACTAAAACCTGTTTCTGTTGCTTGCAATAAGTTTGCTCGTCTACTGTAATCTGTACAAAAAGAACAAGAAGCAACACCAAGAAGGAGAAGGACTTCATACTTCATACCAGGGCTCCCTTTTTTATTTAACCCTACCCTTCGATACACCCATCCTCACTAGGGGTTCGTCGGGCACTCAGGACAAAATTTCTACTTAATTTTGCCCTTCGATACACATCGCTACTCAGGATAGAGTTACTATTTAACTCTAAATATCTCTGGTTTTTTAAATGCCAAAATTGCAACACCAATAACATTTGGAACTGCAATCAAAATTATCATAATATCAACGAGCTTCCACACAATCGGAACAGGAATCATTGCTCCGAAGAAAATAACAATCGCAGTAAATATCAGATAGAGGTTAACCCATCTGTGCTTAGTTATGGAAGCAAAACTTTGTGTACCATTAAAACTGTTGCCAATAACAGTTGTTGTAACAAACAAACCGATACTCACAATGAGAACAAAAGCACCGAGCGTTGGCACCTTCTCTTTAAAAATTAAATAAATCCATGTGTTAACTTCTTCCCCTGTTGCTGCATAAATTCCGGAGACCAAAATAAGCAAACCGGAAATGAACGAAAAAAATGCATCTGCTGCAACAGAGTACATCGCAAGTACACCTTGATCACTTGGATTTTTCACATCAGCAACAGAATGAGGAATCGAAGACGTTCCTAAACCAGCCTCTGTTGCAAAAATACTTTTTAAAATACCGGCAACCATAACACCAGACAAACCACCAACAGCTGCTGTTGAGCTAAACGCACTTCGAAACACCAAGAGAATCGCATCTTTAAGTGCCGAAACATCTTTGAATAAAATTAGAAATGCAAAAGAAACATAGAAGAAACACATGAATGGAACAAGCCGACTTGCAAATAATCCGACACGTTTTGCACCACCACTGAGCACCAACAAAACCAAAATTGCGAGCGCAAGACCGGTTTGCCACTCAGGAACATGTTCTATGTTAAAAATTCCAGCAAGCGTGTTTGCTTGTACACCGGACCAAATTGCAAATACAAAAATAATAATCAAACCGTACCAACCAGCAAGCCACGAGCTAACCAATTTTAAATATTGCGTCGGACCACTGATAACATCCCCTGCTTCTGTTTTTTTTCTGGTGTGTACTGCAAGAGTAACTTCGCAAAATTTGATGATGCCTGCAAAAAATGCGTACGCTATCATCCAAAACAATGCGCCCGGACCACCAGTCATAATTGCAACAGACGGACCAACTATACTTCCCATGCCAAGCGTTGTTGCCATCGCAGTAAACAATGCATGAATCGGATTAATTGTTTTTATGTTTCCACCTGCTCGCTTGGTTCCTTTAGTCAGCAACTTCCAAAAACGTGGAAATGCACGGAACTGTAACAGGCCTGTTTTTATCGTAAGGAGAATTCCTACGCCAAGAAAAATCGGAACAACTGGTTTTTGTAAAACCCGTAAAATTCCATCCAAAAATTCTAATACTGTCATGGCTCCTCCCAAAAATGATGAGCGCCCAAAAAAAATCAAAAAAAAACCTGCCCTGCCTCAAAAAAGAACAACGCAGCTAAAATAAAACGCTTAAATATCAACAAACCCAGCCTATCTATTTTTCGCTAAAAAAGATAGAGCATGGCGAATGAGGCCATCAAAGGGCAAATCCGCATCTGCATGGTTCTCTTTTAGATACTTCATCGCACGTCCAATTTCTCCGCGCGAATAATTAAGCGACACCAAAACATCGGTAAGATTTTGCCAATCGGTAAACTTTTTTGTTTTTCCTTCTACCACCAAACCAGACTTGAGCAATTTTGCAACTTTACGCTTAAGCTGCACAATAATTTGCTCAACTTTTTTTGGACCAAGACCTCCAACCTTGCCTAGCAGTCGATCATCTTCCATAGAAATTGCTTGCAAAAATTGATCGGCGCCCAAATCTCGCAATACCGCCAAGGCAATTTTTGGGCCGATACCAGAACAACCAACCACCAATAAAAAAACTGTTTTTTGCAATTCTGTCTCAAAACCAAAAAAAGAAGGACCATTTTCTGAGTTCCAATGCATGTATACCTGCAAACAAACGGTCTGTTTTTTTTTGAAATTCTTTGGTTCTGGAACCTGCAAACCAAACCCAATAGGCCCTACAGAAACGATTATCTTATCGTTTTCAACCAATTGCACACTGCCAGAAATATTTTCTATCACCTGTTTTCCTTCTGTTTTTTACCGTATTTAATACGATTTTACCCCGCAATAAAATATTGACAAATGTCCCTCCTATGGTACCTTTTTTGAGTATATAAAATTAATAAAATCCGTCTTTTCGTGCGGGAATAGCTCAGTGGTAGAGCGTCGCCTTGCCAAGGCGAAGGTCGCGGGTTCGAGACCCGTTTCCCGCTCCAGTCTACGCCTCTACGAGGCTACGCCTGGCACGGCCACCTTTTTCAAGGAAAAAGACTTTCTAAGCAAAGACTTGTAACATCTTGGCGTAGACTGTGCGGCGA
>Ga0180433_10001260_pt1 | contig 42567 bp, 38 predicted proteins | sample SS_ome_8_FD_132980 | JGI IMG/M metagenome (GOLD analysis project Ga0180433, IMG submission 132980) | Hypersaline lake sediment archaeal communities from the Salton Sea, California, USA - SS_1_D_1 metaG | ecosystem: Environmental > Aquatic > Non-marine Saline and Alkaline > Hypersaline >...
AACGGGAACTTCTCGACGGAGGTCCTCGCCAACCGGATGTACAAGGAGCAGTTCTCGTTCGGTAACCACGGGCGGGCTGCGACGATCGCCGTCATCCTGTTGATCCTGATCGTCCCGATGATGATCGTCAACATCCGACGGTTCAAACAGCAGGAGGCGATTCGATGAGAAGGGGAACGATGGGCTTTCTGACCCGCAGCCCACTTCACTTCGTGCTGATCGCGCTTGCGCTCATCTGGATGCTGCCGACGGTCGGACTCCTGATCACGTCGTTTCGTCCTCCGGGAGACGTCGGAGACACCGGATGGTGGACCGTCCTCGCCCATCCGTTCAACTTCACCCAGTACACGTTGGCGAACTACGAATCGGTCATCTTCGAGGAGGGAATGGGACGGGCGTTCGTCAACAGCCTGATCATCACCGTGCCGGCGACTCTTCTCCCGATCCTGTTGGCGGCGTTCGCGGCGTACGCGTTTGCGTGGATGGAGTTTCCCGGTCGGAACCTGCTGTTCATGATCGTGGTCGGGCTGATGGTCGTGCCGCTCCAGATGACGTTCATCCCGATCCTCACGATCTTCGCGAAGATCCGTGTTGCTGGGACATTCCCGGCGATCTGGCTCGCCCACGCCGGCTACGGCATGCCGCTGATGGTCTACCTGCTCCACGGTTTCATCTCGGGATTGCCGAAAGACCTGTTCGATTCCGCGGCGATCGATGGGGCGTCATCGATCAAGACGTTCTTCCGGATCGTCGTTCCCCTCTCGGTCCCCGCGATCGCCTCTGTGGTGATCTTCCAGTTCCTGTGGGTCTGGAACGATCTGCTCGTGGCGTTGATCTACTTGGGTGGCTCCCCCAACGTCGGGCCGGTCACGCTGCGCGTGGCGAATCTTGTCGGATCGCGCGGGCAGCAGTGGGAGGTGCTCACGGCGGCGGCGTTCGTCTCGATGGCGCTTCCGCTGGCCGTCTTCTTCTCGCTGCAGCGCTACTTCGTGCGCGGAATCCTCGCCGGTTCCGTCAAGGGATGAACGACCGCGACGCGGGGGTGCGCGGCAGTCTGCTGCGCCTGGCGGAGGCTGCGGCGGCCGAGCGCCGACGGCTCGAGGTGACGACGCGCATCGAGGGTAGCGACCTCACGCTGTACCGCGCCGGCCTGAGAGAGGGTCGGGATTGGTTCGGTCTGTTCGGGCGCGACCTGCTGATCACGGCCCTGCTCCTCGGCGAACGGGAGTTCGCCCGCGACGCGCTTCGGTTCGTCAACGCGACCCTGGGGAGCCGCTTCGATCCTCGCACCGGAGAGGAGCCTGGGCGAGGGTTGCACGAGTTCGACGACGTCGAGATGAGAGGGCTGTCGACGCGGTACAACGCGTCGGAGGTGAGCCTCCTGTTTCTCGTGGTCGCTGCGAAGCATCTCGGGGAGGCCGACGATGACGGACTCGTCCGAGAGATCTCGGGTGGGCTGGCTCGAGCCGCCGACTACCTGCTGCGGCACTTCGAGGATGGGCTGTTCCACGAGGATCCGACGACCTGCGGCGCGGCGCGGTATGCGCTCCGCGCGACCTATTGGAAGGACAGCCGCCTGCCCGGCCGCGAGGATCCGCACTACCCGGTGGCGTACACGCTCGTGCAGGCGCAGGCGGTCGCAGCGTGCCGCGCCGCCGGCCGCCTGGCGGAGCGGCTGCCGGGGTTCCCCTGTTCGCGCCGCGAATGGGGCGACCTGGCGACCGCGGCGGTCGAACGGCTGTTCACGGATCTGTGGGAACCGACGCTCGCCTATCCGGTCATCGCGGTCGATCGGAGGGGGCCGATCCGCGGCGTCTCGTCGGACGCGCTTCACATGCTGCTCTACCTCGACGCGGAAGACCTGGCCAGGGAGCAGCTCGCGGCGATCGCCCGAGGCGCGGACAGCCTCGCCACCCCGTTCGGGTACCGCACGTACGCGGAACTACAGGAGGACTACGACCCGCACGCGTATCACCTCGGCGCGATCTGGCCGTTCGAGCAGGCGATCATCGCGCGCGGCGCCGCGGAACACGGGCTCCCGAACGTGCAGGACGCGGCCTTCCGCATCGTCGGTGCCCTGGAGCGGCTCGGCTTCCACGAGCTGTTCTACTGGGACGGCGAGGGCGATCTCGAAGGCGGAACCGCGGTCGAGGGTCAAGGTTGCGATCTACAGCTCTGGTCGCTCGCCGTACCGACGGCGCTGCTGTCCCTCGTCGGGCGGAGTGAGCGTGACGCTCGATCGTGATACCCTAACGGTCACCGGCTCGGTCTCATCGTTCGAGTCGCGAATGCGAGGAAGGGAGAGGAGCAGATGGGGCATGGTTTCGATGCCGTTGTCTTCGACCTGGACGGGGTAGTCACGCTGACCGCATCGCTTCACGCGGCGGCTTGGAAACAGCTCTTCGACGAGGTTCTCGAACGGAGGGCCGAGGAAGTCGGGGAGCCGTTCGTCCCGTTCGACCCGGAGGGTGATTACCACACCTACGTCGACGGGAAGCCGAGAATCGAAGGGGTGAAGAGCTTCCTCGCGTCGCGGGGAATCGAGCTTCCCGAGGGAACGCCGGACGACAAACCGGACGACCCGACGGCGTGGGGACTCGGGAACCGGAAGAACGGCTACTTCCGGCGGATCTTGGACGAGAAGGGCGCCGAGGTCGATGAGCGGACCGTCGCGTTCGTCCGCCGGCTGCGGGAAGAGGGGATCCGCGTCGCCGTGGCGTCGTCGAGTAAGAACTGCGGACCGATCCTCGAACGCGCCGGCTTGAACGACCTGTTCGAGGCGCGCGTCGACGGGATCGTCTCGGAGGAGATCGGACTCAAGGGAAAGCCGAATCCGGACATCTTCGTCGAAGCGGCTCGGAGAGTCGGGGCGACGCCGGACCGGGCGATCGTCGTGGAGGACGCGATCTCCGGCGTCCAGGCCGGACGAGCCGGCGGCTTCGGCCTCGTCATCGGGATCGACCGGGTGGGCCTGGCGACCGCACTCCGCGAGCATGGGGCCGATCTGATTCTCGAGTCGTTCGACGATCGGTCGTTCGAGCTGATCGAGGAGTGGTTCTCGAACCGGGATCAGCGGCGGCCGTCCGGACTGCGCGAGTGGAGTGGGCTGAGCCGGCGGCTTCGAGGGAAGCGGCCCGCCCTCTTCCTCGACTACGACGGGACCCTCACGCCGATCGTCAGCCGGCCGGAGCTGGCCGTTCTCACCGACGAGCGCCGCGCCGTTCTCAGGAAGGTCGCCTCCCGGTTCCCGACGGCGGTCATCAGCGGGCGCGGGCGCGGGGACGTCGAGCGGCTCGTCGGGCTTCCGGAGCTCGCCTACGCCGGGAGCCACGGGTTCGACATCGTCGGCCCCGGCGGCGCCTCCGTCGGACACGCGGTCGCCGACTGGATCGAGCCGGTGATGGAGCGAGTGGCGGGCGAAGTGAGGCCGAAGCTGGAGGGGATCGAGGGGGTGGTGATCGAGGAGAAGCGGTTCTCGATCGCGATCCACTACCGCTTGGTCGATGAGGCGGACGTTGCGCGGGTCGAGGCGATCGTCGACGAGGCGATCGCGACCGACGGGCGGCTGAAAAAGGCGCACGGGAAGAAGGTGTTCGAGATTCGCCCGGACCTCGACTGGGACAAGGGAAAGGCCCTCCTCCTTCTCCTCGAGGCGCTCGGTCTGGACGGCCCGGACGTCGTTCCGCTCTATATCGGGGACGACGTCACCGACGAGGACGCGTTCGCGGTCCTCCGGGAACGCGGGATCGGGGTCCTCGTCTCCGAGACGCCGCGTCCGACGGCGGCCACGTACTGGGTCCAGGCACCGTGGGAGGTGTACGCGTTCTTCGACCGGCTGCTGAACCTGGAAGGTGGCGGCGGGTGAGCGGCGGTTGGAGGCTCGTCTACGAGGGGTTCGATCCGGCGGAGGAGCCGCTCCGCGAAGCGCTCTGCACACTGGGGAACGGGCGATTCGCCACCCGCGGCGCGGCGGAGGAATCGCGCGCCGACGAGGTCCACTACCCCGGTACGTACATCGCCGGGGGATACGACCGGCTGACGAGCGACGTCGCCGGGCGCGACGTGGTCAACGAGGACCTCGTCAACTTCCCGAACTGGCTCCCGTTGTCGTTCCGCCCCGAGGGCGGAGCGTGGTTCGGCGAGGGAGAGTTCGAGCTGTCCGACTACCGCCAGGAGCTCGATCTTCGCGGCGGAGTCCTGCTGCGCGCGTTTACCGTCCGCGACGCCGAGGGGCGCGAGACGCGCGTCTCGTCGCGTCGAATCGTCCACATGGGGGATCCGCGGCTGGCCGGCATCGAACAGGAGATCGTGCCGCTGAACTGGTCCGGCAGGCTCGAGATCCGTTCGGGCCTCGACGGCGGGGTGACGAACTGGGGGGTCGCGCGGTATCGGGAGCTCCGGGGCGACCACCTCGAGACGATCGATGCGGGGGAGGCCGAAGACGGGCCGATCTTCCTCAACGTCCGGACGGTCCAGTCTCGGATCGAGGTCTGCTTTTCGGCGCGCACGACGGTCCGGCTCGGGGACGAGCCGGCGGAAGCAGGCGAAGTCGAGCACCGCGACGGAACGATCCGGCGGACGTTCGAGGTTCGCGTCCAGCCCGGCTGCACTGTGCGCGTCGAGAAGGTCGTATCCCTCTGCACGTCGCACGATCCGGCGATCGGGGATCTCGTCGAGGACGCGCTCCTCGCCGCTCGTCGAGCACCCGACTTCGACGCATTGCTCGCGTCGCATCGCGCCGCGTGGGAGTCCCTGTGGGACCGCTACGACGTCGAGGTGGACGTCGCGCCGGACGTCGACCTCGAGCCGCATTCGATCCAGTTGATCCTCCGACTGCACACGTTCCATCTCCTGCAGACGGCGTCGCCGCACACGGTGGGGCTCGACGCGAGCGTCCCGGCGCGGGGGCTTCACGGCGAGGCGTATCGCGGGCACATCTTCTGGGACGAGATGTACCTCTTCCCGTTCTACCTGTATCGGGATCCCGAGCTGGCTCGCTCGCTCCTCCTCTATCGATACCGTCGCCTCGGGGAAGCGCGGGCGAACGCCATCGAGGACGGGCGCGCTGGGGCGATGTTCCCGTGGCAAACAGGGTCGAGCGGGCGCGAGGAGACGCAGATCATCCACTTGAATCCCCGATCGGGGACCTGGGACCCGGATCGTAGCCACCTCCAGCGGCATGTTGGCGCGGCGGTCGCGGTGAACGTGTGGGACTACGTGCGGACGACCGGCGATCGTGGCTTCCTCGCCCGGTACGGGGCCGAGATGCTTCTCGAGATCGCCCGATTCTGGGTCAGCATGACCGACGCGGACGAGGACGGGCGGTTTGAAATCGCCGGGGTGATGGGACCGGACGAATTCCACGAGGCGCGGCCCGGTGCTTCGGAGGGCGGGCTGCGGAACAACGCCTACACGAACGTAATGGCCGCATGGTGCATCGAGAGGGCGCTGGAAGCGCTGAAACTCCTGGACGAACGGGATCGAGGAGCCGTGGCCGAGCGGATCTCTCTGGCGACCGGGGAGACAGACCGATGGGGCGAAGTCGTCCGCGGGATGAAGATCCCGGTGCTCCCGAACGGACTGATCGAGCAGTTCGAGGGGTACGGAGGGCTCGAAGAGCTCGACTGGGACGCGTACCGCGCGAAGTACGGAGACATCGGCCGCCTCGATCGGATCCTCAAGGCGGAGAGCGATTCGCCGGATCGGTACAAGCTCTCGAAGCAGGCCGACCTGTGCATGCTCTTCTACGTCTTCGATCGCGACGAGCTGGTGGGGCTGCTGGGGCGGATGGGCTACGAGCTGACGGAGGCGAAGCTGCGCGGGACGATCGACTACTACCGGCAGCGGACCTCGCACGGATCGACACTCAGCCACCTCGTCTTCGCGGCGATTCTTGATCGGATCGATCGGGACGCGAGCTGGGGGCACTTCGTCGAGGCCCTCCGCAGCGACGTCGACGACGTCCAGGGGGGGACGACGCCGGAGGGGATCCATACCGCGGTGATGGCGGGAACGGTCCGGCACGTGATCGAGCGGTACGCCGGCCTCCGGCTGGACGCCGAGCGCCTGTCTCTGACGCCGAGTCCGCCCGAGGGGATCGATCGAATCCGGCTCTCCGTTCGGTGGAGGGGCACCCTCGTGACGATCGAGGTCGATCGCGAGCGCGTCCGGTTCGAGGTCCCGGAGGGCGCTCCTTCCGCCGTCCCCGTGCGAGTGAGCGGGACGGACGGCGCCGCGGCGGCGGGCGAGCCGCTCGTCGTCGCGTACGCCCCGGCGGGGTAGTCACCGATGGAATCGAAATGAGCCTAAGGTGTTCGATGGGGCCTCTGCTATGATGCTGTGAAGCCCTGCAATGGAGCCCAGCTCATGGCTCATCAACATCCGGTACGCTTAGGTCCTTGAGCCGGAAGAGCATCTCACCCGCGTTTCGCACGAGCAGGATACCCTCATTCTCACGATTCGCGAAGGCCTCAAGGTCGAGCACGGCGGGATTCTGATAGTCCAAGTTAATCGCGCGGCACACATCCTCAGCAATGCCGGTTGCCAGCCCGACACTTATACGCGGCTCCTCGATCCCCGCTTTGTAGGTGCCGACCCCCTTGACGTGTGTCGAATGCGCGAGGATTGCGCGTGGGACGCCGTTGAAGCGCTCCATGTTGGCGAGGAAGTAGTCGCGGGTGTGATATCCGATCTTCTCGATCCACCGGCCGTGCGTCGGGGAAATCTCGGCGAGGTGCGGGGCGAAGATCACCAGCCGGCCGCCGTCCGCGACGACCGGTTCGAGCTTGTACATGCACTTCCCGGCTGTCCAGAGCTCTCGGTACATCGGGGGAGCGACCGAAATCACCGTGTGGTACGCCCTCTCCTTCCAGACGATGTTCGTCTCCGACGAGAGGTCGGCGGCCTCCGACCAAGCGCCCTTCACGTCGCCCAGGAAGAGGCCGACCAAATCGTGGCCTTCCATGACGAGGGACAGTCCGATGCGTGGCGTCGGAATCGTCTCCGCTGCCCGCTCGATCAAGGCACGAACGGGCGTCTCCTTGTGGCCGTTCACCTTCGGATTCGTGATCAGAGCTCCGAGCCAGTGAGAGACGTCGAGGATTTCGCTCCCGGCGATCCCGGGGAAGAAGTACTTGTGTCCCCCGGAGAAGCCGACGACCTCGTGTGGGAAGACGGGATTGATGATCAGGATCCGATCAGCCTCCAGCGCCAATCGGTTGACGCGAATCGGCACCGCCTCGGTGAGCCGTCCGCCGGACAGCTCTGCGAGCTCTTCGGAGCGGATCATCCCGACAGCGCGGAGCGCGTCCGGATTCCGCCACTCGTGCTGAACCACGTCGGCGCCCGACTGGTCGCGCCAGCCGTCTCCGAGGTGCGCCGTAAGCTGAGCGTCGGTCATCGGCGGATGCGTACCGAGGGCGATCAGAACGGTCAACCGGCCGACACGGGGGGCAATCTGCCGGCTCAACAGTCTGAAGAGGATCGGCATCGGGAGAGTCCGGGTATCATCGGGAACGACGACGAGCACGTGCTCGCCAGGCCGACCGAAGCCGCGGAGCCCCTCCGAGAAGAACTCGGTCAGCTCATCATCGGAGATCGGCCGTCCGGGCGTCAGTCGGTTCACGACTTGCCCCGCTGCGCCGGGGACTCCCACTCGGTGTGAAAGGCCCCTTCCCGGTCGACCCGCTGGTACGTGTGCGCCCCGAAGTAGTCGCGTTGCGCTTGGAGAAGGTTGGCCGGAAGGCGCCCGCTCCGATAGGCGTCGATCGCGTCGAGGACCGAGCTAAACGCAGGCACGGGAATGCCCGCGCCGTGTGCGCGAGCGACTGTCCGCCGGAGTCCAGAATGGTGGTCGACCCAGACCGTCCGGAACGGCTCGGCGAGGAAAAGGTACGGAAGGTCCGGGCGATCCTTGAACGCCCGAGTGATCGGGGCGAGGAGCTTGGCACGGACGATGCATCCGGCCATCCAGACTCTCGCGACCTCCGCGAGGTCGAGACCGTAGCCACGCTCTTCCGACGCGTCGCGCAGCTGCCGCATCCCCTGCGCGTAAGCGCCGACGACCGCCACGTACGTCGCGGAGGAGAGATTGTCGACGACCTCGCGTCGGTTGGCGGAGATCGCCGGATCCGGGCCGACCAGGACCGACTCCGCGCCGAGGCGCTCGGTCTTCAACGAAGAGACGACCCGCGCGAAGACAGCGGCGGCGATTGACGGAGCCGGAGCACCGATGTCGAGAGCCGACTGGCTCGACCACTTCCCTGTCCCCTTTTGCGCCGCTGTGTCGAGGACCATCTCGACGAGTGGGCGTCCGCTCTCGGGATCGACGCGGCGGAGGATCCGCCCCGTGATCTCGATCAAATAGGAAGCGAGCTCTCCGCGATTCCAGCTGTCGAAGACTTCGGCCATCTCGAACGGGGACATGCCGAGGCCGCGCCTCATGACGTCGTACGCTTCCGCGAGGGTCTGCATGATGGCGTACTCGATTCCGTTGTGGACCATCTTCACGTAGTGACCGGACGATCCCGGTCCGAAGAAGGCACAGCAAGTCCCTTCGGGGCACTGTGCCGCGATCGCTTCGAGAATCGGGCCGGCGATCTCGTACGCCTCCCGCGATCCGCCGGCCATGATCGAGGGCCCGTGGAGCGCCCCGGACTCCCCCCCGGACACGCCGGTCCCGAGGTAGTAGACGCCGGCATCCTCGGCTCTCGCAAGCCGACGCTCGGTGTCCTCGTAATGTGCGTTCCCGCCGTCGATCAGAACGTCGCCCTTCTCCAACAGAGGAAGGAGCTTGTCGACCAACTCGTCGGTCGGTTCGCCCGCCTTGACCATCATCAGGATCTTCCGCGGCTTGGAGAGCGAATCGACGAACGACTTCGGATCGTAGGCGGGAGCGATTGCCTTCCCCGCGGCACGGGTCGCGACGAGCTCCTCCGTCCTCTCCGCTGTCCGGTTGTAGACCGCGACTGAGTAGCCGCGACGCTCGATGTTGAGCACCAGGTTCTGCCCCATGACGGCGAGGCCGACAACGCCGACGTCGAACTTCCTCATGTCACGTCCTCCCATGGCGGTTTCTCCGGAAGCGCGCGCTCGAATCGATCCAGAATCCCGTTCTCGTACGCTCCGCGATACGTTCCCTCAAAGAATCGCGGGAGCCCCTCATCAACGAATTCCGCCCAGGATGCCTCCTCCTGCCCCGGAATGATGGCAAAGAAGAGAACCTCGTTCGCCTCCGCCGACCGGAGATCGCCCGGGGCGTCTCCGACCATCAGGACCCGCTCGCGTGGGTATCCGGCCCCGACGATCTCGATGTGCTCGCGCTTCGTCCCCATTTCCTGTCCGCAGATCAGGGCCGCGTACCGATCGATCTCGTGCTCCGCCCACTCGCGGCGAAGGGCTTCAAGCGGCGTCGCAGACACGACTACCACGTCTGCTTTCCCTTCGAGATGCCGCAACGACTCCCGCACGCCCGGGAAGGGCGGTACCCCTCTGACGATCTCCCCGACAGCCCAATTGACCCGTTCGCTCCAAGTGAGGATCCGCTTGAGCTCTTCCTTCGTGCCGGAATCAAGCTCCGCCTCGATCGCCGCGGCGAGTCCTTCGTTGGAGAGCACAGTCCGAGGATCATCGATCCAAGCGAGATAGGCGGGAAGCTCGGGTACAGAGAAGCCGCGGGCGAGAGTCTGCGGATGGCTCGGTAGAAGCTCGGTGAGGATCCGCCTGATCGTGAGATGTCGATTTGCCCCACGCGTCTTCGAGTACAGGTCGGCGAACTCCTTGCACTCGCGAGCCGCCTTGGCAACCGGCTGAAGCCCGAACGCCGCGATCATCCACGGACAGAAGCACTCCCGTTGCTTGATGCCCATCGTGTCGAAGGCGCATCCGTCGGAGTCGATGCAAACGAGATGGTCGTGCCGCGGGCGAAATGCCTCCAACTGTTCTCTCGGAAAGGAACTCATGGGGTCTCCTTGCGATGGGCCTGCGGGACGTAGGGCGGACAACGTCGTTCAACATGGATGGGAGCGAGTCGGGCCAGGCGAGGTAACCCCTCTTCCAAGGGGATCCGAGGCCAAGCGTTTCCGATCAGCGGTCGAGCGTAGTCGAGGAACTCGTCGGTGACGTCGACGCGCGTCTCGGCGATCCAGTCGGTCGGGAAGCGCCGTTCGGAGTTCGACATCTCGACGAGCGGTGCTTTCCCGTAGGAGATGGCGTAAGGCGCGTCCCCCGTCCGCTCGATCGTCGCCATGAATCCGGTCCCGTCCTCGATTGCGATCCGAACGGCCCGACGCCCAACGGCGTAAGCTTCGTCAAGGTCGACCGTCGAAGCATCGGCGATGGCGTGTCGTTGCTCGGTTCCCGGAATCTGGCCCCGGGCCGAGCCCCGCGCCGCGATCCCACGCCGGTTGAGGAAGTTCACTACGGTCTGAGCCACCGTCTGACTGCTCGCCCCGAACTCGGCGTGCCCGAACGCGTCACGGCGAATCCCCAAATCTCCGACGTCGAACCCCTCGCTCACGATCACGAGGGCGCGCCCTGATCGCCTCAGCTCCTCGTCGATCCGTTCGCCCAATTCCTCGAGCGCCAGACCGGATTCCGGGAGGATGATGAGCAACGGGAGCTCCCGCCGCGGATCAGCGAGGCGCGCCGTGGCAGGTATGAACCCGATTCGCCGTCCCATCGCCTGGACGACGAGGACGGGATCGGCGGGGCACGATCCTCGATTCTCCTCGTTCAACACCGTGACCAGGTTTGCCCAATACCGCGCGACCGAGCCGTATCCGGGAGTATGGTCCATCACCACGCGGTCCTGGTCGCCGAGGTCGTTGTCGATCGTTTTCGGCACCCCGACACAGACGAGATCGAGACCGGATTCGCGGGCCAGCTCGCTGACCCGGTGCGCTGTGTCCATCGAGTCGTTGCCGCCGATGTAGAAGAAGGCTCCGACCTCGTGCGCGGCGAACACCTCGATGATCCGATCAAGATCCTCCGTCTGATCCGGTTTGATCTTGTAGCGGCACGTGCCGATTGATCCGGCGGCCGGCGTTGTTCGGAGAAGGGCGAGCTCCGCAGGATCCTGCGAGCCGAGGTCTATCAGGTCTTCATTCAGGATGCCTTGGATGCCGTGGCGGGCACCGTAGACGCAGTCGAATGTCTCGGGAGCGGCTCTGCACGCTTCGATGATGCCGAGAAGGGAGGCGTTGATGACCGCGGTCGGTCCTCCGGACTGTGCGACGACGACGTTCTTCATCGGGCCCCTACACCCCCGAATAGGCGGAGAATCCACCGTCGATCGGGACGACGATCCCGTGAACGAAGCCCGCGGCGGGGGAGACGAGCCACACCACCGTTCCGATAAGATCGTCGGGGCGACCGAATCGCTCCATCGGCGTGTGGTCGAGGATCCGGCGGCCCCGCGGGGTCCACTCGCCTTGCTCGTCCTGGAGGAGGAATCGGTTCTGCTCCGTCAAGAAGAATCCGGGGGCGATGGCGTTGACGCGGATCTTGTCTGAGACGTTCTGCGATACGTGCACGGCCAGCCATTGCGTGAAGTTGGCGACGGCCGCCTTGGCCGCCGAATACGCGGGGATCCTCGTCAACGGCCGCATCGCGTTCATCGACGAGATGTTCAGGATCACCCCTTCCCCCCGTTCTGCTAACGCCTGCCCGAAGACCTGACAGGGAAGGAGCGTGCCGATGAAGTTGAGGTCGAAGACGAATCGCGCCGCTTCTTCCGGGAGATCGAAGAACGGCTTCTCCTCGCTCGTCGTCGCCGCGGGATGGTTTCCCCCTGCTCCGTTGATGAGGACGTCGATCTTCCCGAAGCGGGCGAGCGCCGCGTCCCGCGCCCGCTCGAGGTCGCGACGATCGAGGACGCTGGCGCGGACGGCCATTCCCTCTCCACCCTCCCGCTCGACGATTTCCAAGGCCTTTTCGGCCTTTTCCCCGTCAAGATCGAGGAGGACGACGGTGGCCCCTGTGCGCGCCAGCCCGTTCGCGATCGCCGAACATAGCACACCTCCTCCGCCGGTCACGACGGCCACAAAGCCTTTTAGATCAAACACCCTTCCTCACCTCCAACGCGGCGATGTGCCGGCCCAAATGGCCGGCGAGGGCCGCTAAATGCTCTTCTTCCTGCTCCCGGAGGACCGAGCGGAGTCGCTCCCCGAGGGGGCTCGACAGGATCGAGCCGTACGCGACGTGAAGGACCTGACGGCTGTCGTGCGCCGCAACGAGTTCCGGTAGACCACGATCGGGGACGGTTTCGAGCGGTGGAATCCGGCTCGGATCGGCGGAGATGTGGTACGTCGCCCGATCGTCGACGAACGAGGCGATCGACTGCGCGGCGATCTCCCGGAACAGGTTCGGACGCCGGCGGGCGACGACATCGAGCGCGACGAGGTAGCTCGTCCCGGCCGTCTTGACATGGCAGAGACCGCCCGTCGCACGGGCGAGTAGGGGATAGAGCGTGAACTTGTCCGATCCCGAATGGAGACTCAACCGATATCCACCCATCTCGCGTGCGATCGCGGCGTGTTGACAGAGATCGCGCTCGAACTGGAGGACGTCGCCGCGCCAGTCGACCCCCTTCTCCATGGCGCCGACGAAGCGGGGAGCGAGGCTCGTGAACTCCACCCCCCGCCGATGGAGTTCGAGGGTGATGAAGAGATGCTCGAGCGGCGTCGTCGGCGTCTCCGTTTCGTCGACCGAGACCTCGTAGTCGAAGTCCCTACCGATTGCCTCAACGAGCGCACGATACATCTCAGCGGCGCGATCGATGGCCTCGGTGTACTTAACGCTCGCTCGGAGGAGTGCCTCGTCCGTGAAACGGAGGACGGAACCGCCGATGGAATGCGAGCGATCTTGGTACCTCCGCCGGATCCCCTCGCCGTCGGGGAGCTCTGCGAAGCGACTTCGGACCTCGTCGTGGGCCATCGCTTCGGTGGGGTGAACGACGTCACCGGGATCGCAGGTGAAGAAGGTGTAGCCGAGGCGGGCGGCATTCACAGCGTTGCGGGGGGTCTTCAGGTGATCCGCGTCCGCACCGAACCCGCTTCGGTATCCCTGACGAAACGCGCCGAAGATCGCGTCGGCGAGCACACCATCGAACGATCGCCCGGTGCGCGCGTTTTCACGGACCGACTGTTGGGCGAGAACGGGAAACACCCCGCTGTTTCTCAAGGCGCGAACGTGTCCCGGAGTCGCCATCCCCAGACGATCTCCAAATCCGAAGCTCGTCGCCCCGTCCCGAATCCGGCACGGCCTCAACCACGGAAATCGCTCGCGGAGGGCGAAGGCGTTCTCGGGGGTCAGCGGACAAGCGATCTCCCCTTCCGTCGACCTCTCTCCGGAGAACCCCGGCAAGGGCCGAGAGAGGACGAGCCGGTCCCCCGACGTTCCATGACGGAAGGAAAAGACGACGCCTTCCGCTTCGAGCTTCGTCTCCGACGGCAGCCTGCTCATGTCCACCCTTGCAGTGTCTCCGAATCCAGCATGCTTCGTCATCTCCTTCGCCTCGTCCCGCGCTCGCTGGGGACTGGACCGCTCGTTCTAACCGCCGAGGAAGCTCGTCGCCAGTTCGACTACACGATCGGTGCAAAGGCCATGATGGGTGCAGAGCTCAGCGGGCTTTCCGATCTCGCAGAAGACATCGTTGATGCCGACTCTGAGAACTCTCGCAGACCCCCATCGTGACACGACGCCCGCGACCCCTTCGCCGAGCCCTCCGATGACGTTGTGGTCTTCCATCGTGATGATTCTCGGAATCGATTGTGACAGCTCGCGGAGGAGTCGCTCGTCGAGAGGTTTGATCGTGTGGACGTTCAAGACCGACGCGTCGACTCCTTCTTTCTTCAACTCGTCCGCGACCTTGAGGGCCAGTCCGACGGTGAGTCCCGAGCCGATCAGTGCGATATCCGTCCCTTCCCGAAGGACAACAGGCTCACCGATCCGGAACTCTCCCCCGCGGGCGTAGTAGTCTTCGACGACTTCCTCCGCCTCCTCGCAGAACGTTTGCCGCGTCAGCCGAAGGTAGGCAGGACCGCACACCTGATCGACGGTCGCATGCGTCGCGAAGATCGTCTCCAAGCCCGAGGCGGGTTGCACGATCGTCATGTTGGCGATCGTCCGCAACAGCCCGATGTCTTCCGTACAGTGATGGGTTACGCCGCCCTCGCCCATGTCGAGACCGGTTGCGGTCGTGATGATGCGCACGTTGAGATCCGGATAACAGATGCTCGACCGGATCTGCTCGAGCGCCCGCGCGATCGTGAACCCGAACATGAGAACGATGGGCAGCTTCCCGCTGACGGCCAATCCAGCTGCAATGCCGACAGCGTTCTGCTCGGCAATCCCCACGTTGAAGCTCCGCTCCGGGAAGCGATTCTCGAAGTCGAGACCTCGGATCGAGCGGAACGAGTCCGCCCCGACGACGACGACGTCCCGATGGGATTCTCCGACATCGACAAGCACCTGTTGGAAGACCTCTCGCCCCTGCTTGCCACGAATGCTCTCTGCCGTCTTCTGTATGTCCATCTAATCCCCTCCGAGACGCTGTTTCAGATCCTCGACCCCCACGGCGAATTGCTCGGCCGAGGTCTTGTTGGAGTGCCACTCGGAGACGTTCTCCATGAACGAGACGCCCTTGCCTTTGATCGTGTGCGCGATGAGAACGGATGGTTTCCCGGGTTCGATCGGCATCCTGCTCAATTCGTTCCACAGGTCTTGGACATCGTGCCCGTCCGCCGTCGTGACGGCCCAGCCGAACGCTCGCCACTTGTCCTCGAACGGTTCCAGCGGCATCAGTTCCTCCGTCGGCGCATCGAGATTGTGGAAATTCCGATCGACGATGGCGATCAGCCCGTCCAACTTGTACTTCGAAGCGGACATCGCCGCTTCCCAGACCGACCCTTCGTCGCACTCTCCGTCGCCGAGCAAGACGAAGACTCGAGATTCCCGATGATCCAGCCGTTTCCCCAACGCTATTCCTACCGCCACAGACAGTCCGTGGCCAAGAGAACCGGTAGGGTGCTCGATCCACGGCATCTTCTTCGTCGTGTGCCAGCCGAGGGAGGAGTCGAACGCTTTGTACGAGCGAAGGTACTCCTCGTCAATCAAGCCCAGTTGCGACAGGACGGCGGCCAATCCCACAGCGCCGTGTCCCTTGCTGAGAAGGAAGTAGTCCCGATCGGGCCATTTCGGGTCCTTCGCATCGATCCGCAAGATGCTGCTGTACAAGACCGTGACAATCTCTGTTGCCGAGAGCACGCCACCGAAGTGTCCACCGCCCGAATAGTGAAGCGTCTCAAAGGCACGAAGGCGTGCTGCGGCAGCGTTGCGGCGAAGTTGCTCATAATCAACGGATTTCTCTTGCATCATCTACTCCTGTCCGTGTCGATGATCGACGAACGAAGTCCGACTATCCCCCAACGTAGGCCGTCACGACGAACTCGATCAGAGCGCCTTCGGGGAGCTCCGCGCTCACGCACGCGCGAGACGGAGGGGCCTTGGGGAAGAACCCGGCGTAGATCTTGTTCATCGCCGAATACTGCACCAGATCTGCAATGTAGGCGCGGACTTGAACCACGTCGTCGAGTTTCGCTCCAGCGGCTTGGAGGATCGCTTGGGCGTTTTGCAGCGCTTGCCGGGTCTGCGCCTCGATGCCCTCCTTCAGTCTTCCGTCGCGATCGACGCCGGTTTGCCCCGAAAGGAAGACGAATCCTCCCGCCTGTACCGCTTGGGAGTACGGACCCCCACTGTGCTCAACCTCGTCGGATCGGATGATTCCCTTTGCCATGTTCTTCCTCCTAAATCGTATCCTTTCCCTCCACCAGGTTGGTTAGCTCCCATTGGCTGAAATCCATGATCAGGTCCGCAACTTCGGACACGATCGCGTCCATGAACTGCCTTCCGTGCTCGGCGTCGGCCACCGTTGGATCGCCGAGGACGCCGCTCTCCGAGTAGTCGCGCACGTTGTGGTTGATCGAGCTTCCCGCACCGACCAAGTCGAGGACGAGTCGAGGGCTCACGCACTTGGGGATCCCGTTCTCGATGAGTTCCCTTCGCACGGCCTTCTCGTTCAAGTAGAGCATGCACGACGTTTCCAGTTCGCCTGCGTGACAGATCCCGCCGAGGGGGGACCTCCTCAGGCGGTCGATCGCCTCGCCGGCGGCCTGCCAATAGGAGACAACACCGACCAGACAATCGCTGCGATCCCTCAGGTTCCGTGCCGCGGTTCTCAAGGAGTCGATGTTCCCTCCGTGGCCGTTCACGATGAGCACGCGCCGGAACCCATGCGGATAGAGCGACTCGCAAATCCCCTCGATGACCTCGGTGTACGTCGTAGCCCGAAGCGAGAGGCTCCCTGGGAAATCCAGATGATGCGGCGACCTCCCGATGGGGACGGTCGGAAGAATGAGGACGTCGAGTCCGGCGTCCCGTTTCGCGGCACAAGCCGCGGCCCTCGCGCACACCGTGGAGACCAAGTAGGTGTCCGTCTCGATCGGCAGATGCGGGCCGTGCTGCTCATACGCTCCGGTGGGGAGCAAGACGACAACCTCCCCGCTCGGCAACACCTCGACGTCCTTCCACGTGGCATTCGCCAAATACGTGACGCCCATCCTTCCCTTCCTTTTCCAAGCGTTCGGCCGCTCACGCCGGCAAATCGAAGCGACCACGAGAAGCCTCACCGAAATCCCGCGTAACAACGCTCCCGGTCTTCGCGATCTTCAAGCCCGTTCCCGATCTCTCTTCTTCAGGAACGGCGCACGCTTCACTCAGCGAGAGAAACCCACGCCCCTCCCTCGTCGAGGGAGCGGTTGATCGCACATCCCATCCGGACCGCTTCCAACGCCGCTGCCGGCGTTATGAGCGGCTCTCTTCCCTCCGTCACGCAGTCGGCGAAGTGAATGAGCTGTTCGCGTAACGCCCCGAGGAGGCGGCCGTGAACCGGGGAAGCGTAGCGCGTGTCCGGCATACGGAAGTTTGATTCCGTGATGATGTTCAGTCCTTGCGTGTAGGCGTCGATGTAGACAACCCCTTCCGTCCCGGCGACTTCCATCAGCATATCGGAATGACCGATGTTCTCGGGGAGGATCCACGTGCTCTCCCACGAGGCGATGATCCCGCCCGTGAAGTTGAAGTTCGCAAAGACGCTGTCGTATACGCCGAGGTCGCGCATGACACGGGACGTCGACACGGCGGAGACCCGTTCGGCTCTCTCTTCGGTGAACCAGTTCATGATATCGAAATCGTGGACTCCGCAGTAGAAGGGAAGCGTCGTCCTCCCGCCGAGCCTCCTACCATCGACCACGTTGTCGTTCCTGCGCGCATAGATGTGGACGATATCGCCGATTTCGCCGGCACGGATCGCGTTGTAAGCGAGGACGTAGCTCGGGTCGAACCGCAACAGGTGAGCGGTCATCAGAATGACGTCGTTTTTCTTTGCACAGGCGACGATCGCTTGTGCATCCTCGACCGTTCTCGCGGTGGGCTTCTCGATCAAGAGATGGAGACCCCGCTCCGCCGCCGCCTCTGCCGGCTCGCGATGGTGACGATCCGGGGTGCAGATGATGACCGCGTCGAGCTTCTCTTCGTCGAGCATCTTCTGGTAGCTCGCGTACCCCTCGACCCCCATCTCGCCGCAGACGTCCTCCAAGGTTTTCTTGTTCGTGTCCGCTATCGCCACAAGCTCCGCATTGGGAAGCGATGCCGCGATGCCCGCGTGAGAACGCCCCATCAATCCGACACCGATAACCCCAATTCTGACTCGCAAGGTCTCCTCCTTCTCGCTCGCTTGTCACACGCCAAAAACCGAGTCCGCTCGGTCGGGCTCGACGCGTCTTCTAGTTCTTCGCGCGCACGACTTTCCGCGCGGCATCGAGGCAGTACTCGATATCGCTCTTTACGATCCCGTAGTGCGTCACCAGCCGGATCCGATTCCCTTTCGGGCCGTTCATCTTGATCCCATCGATCGCGTTCATCTTCTTCGCGAAGTCGGCCGCTCCGATCAGCTTCTCCGGCACGGCGAACGAGACCATGTTCGTCTGGACCGTCTCCATGTCGACGTCCATTCCGAGATCCTGGAGCCCTCTCGCTAGGACCTTCGCGTTCTCGTGATCCTCGGCGAGCCGATCGATCATGTTGTTGAGCGCGTAGATCCCGGCCGCGGCCATATACCCGATCTGTCGGAAGCCGCCGCCGACCATCTGTTGATATTTGCGCGCCTCGGTCGTGAGCTCCTTCGAACCGACTACGAGGCCGCCGAACGGGCAGGCAAGCCCCTTGGAGAGACAGAACGATAACGAATCCGCGTCCTTTGCCAGTTCTTTGGCATCGACCCCTTGAGCGACCGCCGCGTTGAAGATGCGCGCCCCGTCGACGTGGATCTTGAGCCCGTGCTTGTCAGCGATCTTGCGGTACGCGGCCATGTGCTCGGGCGAGACGCACGTGCCGCCGGCGCCGTTGTGAGTGTTCTCGACCGAGAGCATCGTCAGCTCGGAGAACGCCCACCCCGTTGCCGGGATGGCCGCTTCGATGTCGGCCGGCTCCATCACGCCGCGGTTGCCCTTGACCAGCTTCGGGACGACACCGCCGGCGACGACGAAATTCCCGACCTCGCACCGAAACGAGTGCGCATCGTATTCCATGATCATCATCTCGCGCCGCTTCGTTTGCGTCAGAATCGACACGAGGTTCCCCATCGTCCCGCTCGCCGTGAACAGCGCCGATTCCTTGCCCAGCATCTTCGCCGCGAGCTCCTGGAGGGCGATGACCGCGGGATCGTCGCCGTAGTACTCATCTCCGACCTCCGCCCGCATCATCGCTTCCTTCATTTCGTCCGACTGTAGGGTTACCGTGTCGCTCCTGAGATCGACGTTTCTCTCCATGGTGCGCTCCTCCTTTATCGGCTGACTTACGGCCTTGCTTCTTCTTGTCGCTTTTGTGATCAGGCGCCCTCGCGCTTCTCAGGATCCTTCCCGCTGCGCCAGAAGCCGCAGGACGTTCCCGCCGAGGACCATTCCCATCTCCTCATCGGAAAGGAACGTACAGTGGTTCCGGACGACGTTCAGACATTGCTTGTACGTGACATCCTCGGGCAGGATTCCCGGGAAATCGGAGCCCCAGATGAGCCGCTCGACGCCCACCGTCTCCACGGCGACCTCGACGATCTTCTGCGCCCGCGGGAACGGGTACTCCTCCCCCGGGCAGAACTCCGGGAGTCCTGTGATGTCGAACCAGACGTTGGGATACTTCTTCAATGCCAACGTCTTCTGAAGCGAAGGGAACGGCGGTTGCTCGGCCTTGTCCCAGAGATAGCTCACGCCAAGGTGCTGGATCAGGACCGTCAGGTCCGGGTGGCGTTCCACCACGTTACGGAGTCTCTCGATCTGGAAGTTGTACTCGTTCTCTCGGGGGTCCCATCCCAAGTCGATCGACAGGATCGAGCCGAGTTTCTCCATCTTCTTCCAGAACGGCTCGTACGCCTTATCGTCTAACCAGAAGGGCATGTCGGGCGGCTCGAGCTTCACGCCGATGAGTCCCAACTCACGGTCGATCCAGTCGAGATCGTCGACCGCTTCCGCCCCACGCCGCGGGTCGACGAACGCGAACGCCGCGATGAACCGGTCGGGCTGTGACCGGACGAGGGCCGCGAGGTACTCGTTGTGGTTCCCGTACATGATCGACTGCATGCAGACCGCTGCATCGATCCCCGCGTAGTCCAAGTACTCAGACACAACATGGGGCGGCGTCGTTGTGTCAGTGAACGACGGCGGCATGACCCGTCGTTCGCCCCGCTTCGCGCCGATCCGCCAACTCCCCTTCTCGCCGTAACGGACCTTCCCGTATCCACATCCATGGACCGGCGTTCCATTCCGCTCGCCGCAGAACGCCGGTATGACGTGCATGTGCGCGTCGATGATCTTCTGTGCCATCCTTCTTTCTTCCCTCCCTTTGATCCGCACCAAGCCGGCTTCGCCGCCCGTCAATCCATCCAGATTCCGCCGTTGATATCGACGATCTCCCCGGTGATGTAGCTCGCGCATTCCGAAGCGAGAAACGCCACGAGATACGCCACTTCCTCGGCGGTTCCCATCCGTCCGGCGGGGACGACGTCCGCCATGCATCCCGGCAACTCGGGATTCATCGCCGTCGCGATCGGGCCGGGGGCGACCGCGTTGACCGTCACTCCGAGGTGCGCCACCTCTTTCGCTTGGCACCGCGTGAGGCAATGGAGCCCCGCCTTTGAAACGGCGTACGCCGGCCCGCTCACCTCTTGAACGCTCTCCGGGCGGCACCACGGACGAGCGTTCCCCGCGTTCTTCGCTGCCAGCGAACCGATGTTGATGATCCTTCCCCAGCCTTGTTCCAGCATCGGGACGACGGCGAGCTTGCTGAGAAAGAAGGCGCCGCTCAGGTTCACGCTCAGTGTCCTGTCCCATTGGCCCTCCTCCAGCCCGCCGATCGCCCCCTTGCAACCGATGCCTGCGTTGTTCACCAGGATGTCCAGTCGACCGAATTTCGAGATTGTCTCATCGACAATCCGTCGCGCCTGTTCGTTCTCCGCGACGTCCCCCCGGAGGAGAAGAAGCTCGCTGTCGCTGCTGCGTCGTATCTCGCGCGCAATGTCTGTAACGTCACGTCGGCATCCCACGAGCGCGAGACGAACCCCCTCCTCTGCAAACCGTCGGGCAACGGCGGACCCGATCCCGCCGGTCGCTCCTGTGACGACCGCCACTCGTTCGCGAATCCCAAGGTCCACGATATCCCTCCTCTGCGCCTCAGTCCGCTCCGCCGAACTGAACGAGCTCCTCGAGACCCAGTTCGCGCAGTTTCTTCTCCGTCGGGCCGCGTTCGTCGTATCCCCGCAAGCGGTAGTATTCGGAAAGCTGCTCGCTCAGGGCTCCCGGGTCGATCCGCTCGCCGGCGATCGGACCTCTCGGAATGGCCTCCGCCATCCGATCGGGGAGACAATCCTCTTCCCGCGGCTGTCCATCTTGGACCGCCAAAAGCTTCCGAACGACGTAGTTCCTCTCACCGATCGCGAGCATCTCGTTCACGTCGATCTCGTGCCCGGTCACCGCGTGGAGAATCCGGCGTATCAGAGGGAACGGATAGAACTCACCGCCAGCCATGCGATTCCAAGAGACGAAGCCGCAGACGATGAGCGAATCGACGAAGGAATAAAGATCCTCGTACGTCTTGCACATCGCGGCTTTATTCTCCCACGATAGCCGGTCGACTCGCTCCGTCACGCCGAGCTCAGGTGTCGGCTCGTCGACGCCCTCAAGCATCTCGTCGTGCATCGCCTCGAGATGCGTCGCGCCCCGTGGACTCGTGGCGTAGCTGATCGCCAACCCCTTCTTCCCCCTCGGATCGTGCATCGCCAACTCGAGGCCCTTAACGTGCATGGCGCCTTCGGCTCCGAGCTCTCTCGCGGCGGCTCTGACGCCGCGGGAGAGCGGATCGCCGATCCCTTCTCGACGGGCGATCTTATCGATCATGCGGAGCATGCCCTGCGCGTCCCCCCATGCCAGCCCTTCCTGGGAACGGAGGACGCCCTTCTCCGTGGCTTCCATGACGAACGCCAGGGCAACGCCGGTGCTGATCGTATCGAGCCCATACGCATTGCACTTCTGATTTGCGGCGGCGATCGCATCCAGATTGCTGTTGCAACAGAGTGAGCCGAACGCTGCGGTCGTCTCGTACTCCGGTCCACCGTACCGTTCTTCGACTTCCAGAGCGCCAAACTGGGTCCTCACCTTAGGCTTGCATCGTATGGGACAAGCGGTGCAGTTATCGCGTGCCGAGAGAATCGCATCGAAGCGCGCTTGCCCAATCTCCTTGGCTCCATCGAAGACACCCCACTGGAAGTTGCGCGTCGGAAGCATTCCGAGCTCGTTGAGGCCCTCAACCCCTCCAGAGGTACCAAACCGGCTGAGCGCCTGCAGCGCAGGGTCCGATTTCAGGAGGGTTACAAACTCCCTGATCTGCTGACGTAGCATGGGCTCGTCATGCACGGGCTTGTCCACGTGACCCTTTACGACGATCGCCTTCAGGTTCTTCGCTCCCATGACGGCCCCGAAGCCCGGACGTCCTGCGGCCCGGTTGCGATCGTTCATGATGCAGGCGAGCAGCACGCCTCGTTCGCCGGCCGGACCGATGCAGCAGACCCGGCTGTTCGGATGCCGCTCGAGCAGGGCATCCTCCGCATCCGCGACCTCCAGTCCCCAAACGCCGTCAGCCTCTCGAACCTCCACGAGCCCGTCGACGACGAGAAGGTAGCAGGGGGAGTTCGCCTTTCCTCGGACGATCACACCGTCGTAGCCCGAGCGGCCGAGTTCATGCGCCCAGAACCCTCCGGCGTACGCCTCGTTGATCGTGCCCGTTCGCGGCGACCGTGCCACGACGGCGTGGCGTCCTCCACCGGGAATCCCCAGCCCCTGGAAAGGCCCCGTCGAAAAGACGATCGGACTCTCCGGAGCCAAGGGGTCGATTCCTCGGCCTGGCTCCTCGAAAAGAATCCGGGCCGCGATTCCGCGGCCTCCGAGATGGGAGCGAAACCACGATTCGGGTATCTCCTTCTCGCCCACCTTCCCCGCACTGAGATCCACGTCGATGTAAGTGCCGAACCGCCCGTAGGAATGTCTCATGTCGCCCCCAATCTTCTTCTTCAAGCCGATGTCGCCTCTCCCTCAGATACCCACAATCGAAAACGTAACCAGCTTCTCGGTGACGAACTTCCCCCTGGACCATGCAACAAGGCCACAACCGGTGGATTCTGCTGTTCCCCTGCGGTCTGTATCCCTCCAGGAGCGGGTAACTGCCCCGAGCGTGCAACTTCTACCGTCCACGTTGCTGGGCGTCGTCTTCTACTCACAGGCTATTCTCCGAGTCAGCCGATAATCATCCCAGAAGAGGGAAACGTGAAACCGCGTTTTCTCTTTCCGCCTCGCGACCCCAACGGCCGGCAGAAAACGCTCCTTCAAATTAGATTCCCTACGCTACGTTGCATTCCAGCGAGCCTTCTCCTCCTAAAGAGCTCCCCCGGATAGGTTTTCTTCGATCAGCTGGGCATCGGGTTCGGCCTTTGAGGACCGCCAGGCGACCGCTTCGGTCCCGGCAGCTTCTCCAGTTTGAGAGCCCTGTTGCTCATAACTCAGCTGCAACGCCTTGAGGCACGCCTCCGACGTCTTTCTCAGATGATCCCTGAGCGTCCGTTTGGTCGCCTCCAGATCGCGCCGAAGAAGAGATTCCAGAATCTCACGGTGTTCCACGATCACATCTGGATAGCGGTGCAACCAGTTCTTGGCGATGCTGATCAGCTCATAGAGTCGCTCATATGTTTCGGTAATGAATCGATTGTACGCACAGCCGACGATGCACTTCCTGTGCAGCTCGATGTCCACCTCATCATCCACCCCTGTGGTATTGAGCTTATCTACCAAGGGGTAGAGCCTCTCGTTCCGCGACACCAGGTCCGAGAGGACTTCGGTCGGGATGTTGTTGATCGACGTTTCCACCGCCAGGAGCTCGAGAACCTCGCGGAACTCGAAGATGGACTTCATGTCCTCCAGAGAGAGGCGGACAACGTCGTAGCCTCCGCCAGGTACATGGGTCACGAGGCCGCGTTCGAGAAGACGCTTCAAGCCATCCCGGACCGGGATCGCGCTCGTTCCCAGTTCCTCGGCCACAGCACGAATATCCAGGTGTTCGCCAGGGCTGAGCTGAAAGTGAGTGATGCGTTCCCGAAGGATCTCGAAGATCTGGTCTCCCAGCGGGGAGCGGGTGACAGATTCGCCGTCCATAGCTATATGATATATCAACAGAGTGCGACAATCAACTCCTCAACCCCTCGGTTGCTCTGCAGCCCATCGAGCTATCCGTCCGTCGATCGGAGCTGAAAGGTACCCCGGAACACCCGGATCTTCCTTCTTCTCGATCGAACGAACAACCTCCACAGGTGTTCGTCGCCCCAGTCGTTTCCTCCTTACTTCACTTCGCCATCGGAGCGAGCACCGGGACGGCGACCGATCCCTCCGGCATTACAGCAATACGATCTCCCCTTGAAAGAGCCGTGCGGATTCTCGTTTCGAGGGTTCTCGGCGAGCAGTCCTCAAGATGGATCTTCCGAAGCGTCTCCGCAGGGAGATCCGAAAGAACGAGAATCCGGAACTCCTCCATGGCCTTCGCGAAGTCCGCTGCTTTGTGGGAACCCAATTGTCGAAGCACAGCCGCGCGCCGGAGGATCTCTTCCGGAGAAGTACGAGAGGACATCAGCTCGTAGAACAACCTGGGGCCGATCCCGTTTCTGCACGCGGAGATGAGTACGATCGTTCCCCCCGGCTTCGTCGCGCGAGTGGCGTTGTGGATCGCTTTCTGGGATTGATACAGATCGACATCCATTGGGTAGTGCGCGCACGTCAGGACCACATCGTTCCTTCTCTCGATCGGAACCGCGTAGTACTGCCTCGCGACCTCGACAGCCTGCGCGTGAGACTCGCTCAACTCGCCACAGAACACGTCGATCACCGCCCCACTGGCATCTTGGACCATGTTGATGGACAGGATCGGCATATCCACCATCCGGGCCCCTTCCACCATGTCTTCGTGAACGGGATTGCCGCGCAGTTTGAGAATCTCTGCCCCGGACTCGAAGTAGAGAGCGTGATTCCTCTCAATCGTATCGTACGCTGCGATTCCCGGTAGCAGCCCCTTTCTTCCCCCGGTGTATCCTGCAAAGTAATGGGGTTCCACCGAGCCGATCACGAGAAGCCGGCGATAGCCGAGTATCTCTCTGTTCAGGGCAACCGGCGTTCCCCGACTTGTCGTTCCGAGTTCTACGCAAGGCGATCGCCTCGAATCGTGGACGTCGATGCGTTTCTCGGCGTATTCCGACCCGAAGATGAACTCCAGTTCGGTGGGAGTCGGAGGAGAGTGCGCTCCGGAGGCGACGATGAAATCGCACTTCAAGTCGCACGCATCGATGGTCTCCCGCGTTCTGGTCGGACGTGTCGCGTCATTGACGATGCACAACGTATCCTTCCCAGAGTACTTGGAGAGGTCCCGATGATCGCGCAGGGCTCGCAACGGGATCGTCCGCGAATTAGCAGCTCCCAATTCGATCCTTCCGACCTGGTCCTCGGGTACGGCAAGCTCAAGTTGCTCCCTACCATATGGAACGAGCATGTTCCTCCTTTCGCAACTCCATCTACGATCTGGACGGTCGCGTGACCCGTCTCCTCGATCCGCTCCACGAACCTGCCCCTCTCTCCGGATTGAGCATACGGAGGAGAATTGCCCGATCGCCTACGGCTCGCCTTGTTAGCGGGTTCTCTGTCGCAGGGCCTTCGCGAGGAGCGGTGCGGCATTCTACCATGCTTGAGCTCTGCCGGGTCCATCTGGCGGAGGTGGAGCGCCAGGATGTGTTTCCCTGCTCTGACCAAGGTTGCACCTGCTTCCTACAACCTTCTTCCGTTGAGGAGTCCCTCCCGCTTAGTTCTGGCAGTTCTAGGTACTCGGACCGCGTCCCGATGCGGACGCCAGCGGAAGACAACTCCCAGTCCCCTCGGCCCGTCTTCGCGTTGAGGAAGCAGCTCCGTACTGATGCAGCGACCATGCCACCGCTTTTCCGTAATCGCGTGTGAGTCCGTGTTATTGTCCGAACCCGGTCTGCCAGCACGGAACATGCTACCGACGAGTAGCAACGAAGTGCTAGTTCGAAGCGTCCTTTCGCCGCTCGAGCGGACCCGGCGAGACAAGAGAGCCTTGACTTCACAGAAGAACGATATAGAATATATCCGTGCATCCGCCAAATACACGAGGACTGGTCGCTCAAGGTTGCAGTGGCGTTTCGCGAAGTGGGCCTTGCGGTTGGCGATACTCCGACATCGCAAGAAGAGCCCGGCCTACTTGCCTCGCCAAGAGGCTGCAACGGTTAGTTCGGAAGAGGAAGGCAGTCTCGAAACGGCTCGGCCGATTCGCGAAACGAGTCTGGTCCTGTCATCTCTTGTGGCTGAATCAGACAACTGATCCCGTTCACCGTCATGACGGCGGGAGCCATCAAACAGTAGCGGTGTTTCTGTTCCCGTTTTCGCCCTCGAATCTCGCCGGTTGCATCACGATCGCGAAGTGCACTGACAGCCCCGCATCACTACGTCTTGATTCCACACTCGTCGCAGCACATGTCCCTCACTTTCGGGATCGCGTCGGCGATTGCTCCATGCGGGCGTCTTCTCTCCGGGAAGAGCCGGAATCAGAGCATCAGTCTCCCCCTCATCGACCACGTCGTAGCAGAGGATCCCTACGGTCAAGCGCTTATCGACTGAGGACCTGCATAGGAAGGCTTGGGAACGGTGACCGAAGGAGTGTGAGTGCCGAGGACTCTCCACTGGATCCAGGCACGACACTGTGTGTGCTGCTGAGCTGAACGTGAAAGGAGGTTGGCCAGAGCGAGCTACACAGGGAGAAGAAAGGAGTCACTTCGATTCAATCGCTATGTTACAACCAAGGAGGGTGTAATGCGTCTATCCTTGCTAGTTGGCGTCTTTGCCGGCATGGTTCTGCTTATTGCATTCGGTTGCCTCGCAGAGCCATCCGGTACACTTGCGATCAGTTGGCCGGAGGCGATCAGGGCTCTGGATCCTCACGCTCACGACAACGTCAGGATCTTCTGGGGCATCGTCGGAGCCAACATCTTTGACCATCTGGTGGAAAAGAATGCGCAAGGGGAAATCGTTCCCGGATTGGCAACGTCGTGGGAGGCCGTTGAATCTGACGTCTGGGAATTCAGCCTCCGACAGGGGGTGAAGTTCCACAACGGCGAGCCGTTTAACGCGGACGTTGTGAAGTATACCTTCGAACGAATGGTCAGGATGAACGCTCCTTGCCTCTTCCTCTTCGGCAGCATTGACTACGTGGAGGTCGTTGATGAGTACACCGCTCGGATCCACACGATCGGACCGAACGGCGCCCTCCTCCACGGACTCACAATGGCCGAGATGGTCCCTCCGGTCGCCGGGGAGGACCCAAACTTCAACCTGAACCCCGTGGGTACGGGGCCATTCAAGTTTGAGGAGTGGATTCGGGGGGAGAGGTTCAGCATGATCGCGAACGAGGACTACTGGGGCAAGGTGCCCGAGCTCGAGCGCGTCATTCACTACCCTCTTCTTGAGGCCTTCACACGTGCAGCCGCTCTCAAGACGGGGCAAGTCCAGATCATACATCACGTCCCGCTTGAGGAGATCGATGCCCTCAAGGCCGATTCGCGATTTGAGATCGTCCCCATGCCTGGGAACGACGTCACGGCCTTCGCGATGGGACACGACAAGATCTACGGCGACCTGCGAATCCGCGAGGCGATGGCGTGGGCCATTGACACAGAGGAGATGGTGGACGTCATCTTTGGGGACGGAGCCGTCGCCGGGACGGCCTTGATGGCCCCTCCCGTCTTCGGATACACGGATACGAGCGACTGGCTGCCCGGCTACGACCCACAACGGGCCAAGGAACTCCTCGCTGCAGCTGGGTATCCGAACGGATTTGACACCTACCTGATTGTGCCGGCAGGCTACTGGGTCAAGGGTGAGGAGGTATCTCAGTACCTGCGCCAACAGCTGCTGCAGGTGGGGATCGATATGGAGATTCGACTGACCGAGCCGGCGACGACATGGGCTATTCTCGACTCGGAGGATTTTGACATGATCATGTCGGGGTGGGGTACGATCACGCTGGATTGCGACATGGGGCTCTACCGCAATTTCCACTCTTCCATGACACGAGAGCATTTCGACAACTTCTTCGTGGACGAGATGCTCGACTTCGGTCGTGCCTCTTCTGACCAGGAGGCCCGACGAGAAGCATACGAGAAGGCGCTTGTCGAGATCTCGACGAAGCTCTTGCGGATCCCATTGTACGTCGCCAACCACGTATACGGAATTAGCACGAGGGTGCATGGGTTCGAGCCGCGAAGCGACGAGCTCTTCGATAACTTGGAGTACGTCACCGTGGACGAGTAAGTAGCGATGGCGAGCGGAGAGGGGCGGACATATGATCTTATGGTCCTTTGAGCATTCGCAGCGGAAGGCCGGCGCTGTATTCGGTCGATGGCAAACGGCCGACGCTGGAGCCGAACTTGTGCTGCATGCCGGGCTCATGGGAGTTCCCTCTCCGCGCGGTATTTCGCTGGCCCCGTTTGCTGGCATCCATTGTAGCAGAGCGGTACAAGCAAACGGGGCCGCTCTATGAACAGCGCCACGAGGCCATAAGGCAACATGATCCCCTACATCGCACGACGTCTTTTATTTGTGACATGTGGGCTTCTCATCGTGTCGTTTGTCATCTTTGTCGGCATCCGAGTTGCTCCCGGCGATCCTGCGGATGTCATGATCCTCGGGGTTCCTACAGCGGAGGAGAAGGCGGCGATTCACAAGCGCCTAGGACTCGACAAGCCGATTCTCACGCAGTACGGAGTCTTCCTCAGAGACCTTTTCCTCCACGGCGATCTCGGAGAATCATACTTCAGTCCCGATCGCATTAGCTCCCTGCTCCTGAAGAGGATCCCTGTTTCCCTTCAACTGGTCAGCATATCGTTCTTCTTCACTCTATTAATCGGCATTCCCGCAGGGTTCGCCTCGGCCGTCTTCCGCAACACGCCCTTCGACTATGCGGTGGTGTCGACCGTGTACGTCCTGCAAGCCCTCCCCAATTTCTGGGTCGCCCTTCTCCTGATCATGTTTTTCGCGGTCCGAATGTCTGTGTTGCCTGCGTTTGGGCGTGGTGGGATCGAGACGTTCGTCCTTCCATCCATTTCGCTGGCACTGCCGATCGTGGGAAGGGTGACGCGTTTCGTCCGTTCTGGGCTGCTTCGTGTGATGCCAGAACTCTACATTCGTACGGCCTACAGCAAAGGCCTAGCACCCGGCACCATCTACTTCAAGCACGCCTTCCGAAACGCTCTCATTCCGTTGGTTACTGATCTCTCGATGCAATTCGTGTGGACAATCGGAAACGCGATTGTCATTGAGGTGATTTTCGGCTGGGCCGGAGTGGGGAGACTGACAATGACGGCCATCGGGGCAAGAGACTACCCAACGGTCCAAGGATGCGTCCTGTTCTTTGCCGCGATGTTCATGCTTGTCAACCTTGTTGTCGACTTGGCATATGTTCTCATTGATCCACGGATAGAATACAAGTGAGTGTAAGCATAGATCTGCAAGCCGGGAAGAAGACGTAGAAAGGCAGAATAGCATGCCACGAGCCAGCCGATCGCTGCGTAGAAACAAGCGTCTTCTCATTGGCGCTGCTATTGTGCTCCCATTCATCTTCGTTGCGGCATTTGGGCCCTTGCTGCCGGGTGTCGAGCCGTATGAACTAGACATGCGGAATTCGAAGCAAGCGCCCTTCCAAAGAGGTTTGAAGTCCATTCTAGGGACGGATGCGCTCGGCCGGGACGTCCTCAGTCGCCTAATCGTGGGCGCGAGGATCTCCCTGATGGTCGGCTTCATCGCGACACTGGGAGCAGCAACCATCGGCGTAATACTGGGCATGGTGGCGGGGCTAGTCGGAGGGCGAATCGAAGCTGCCATCATGCGTGCGACAGACGTAATCATGTGCTATCCGTTTGTCGTCACTGCGATCATCGCCTCCGCCCTACTGAGTCCGGGGCTAAGGACGATTCTAGTCGTGTTCATCGCGTTCGGTTGGACGGGCTACTGTCGAGTACTGCACGGCGTCACCCTCGCGCTCAAGGAGGAAGCGTATGTGGAAGCGAGCCGGGCGATTGGCGGCAGCACGTGGTGGGTGCTCTGGAAGCACATCTTGCCCAACGCCGCCTCGACAATCGTCGTGATGGCGACGCTTCAGATCAGGATCATGATCCTTGCCGAAGCAACTCTGAGCTTCCTTGGAATCGGGATCCAGCCTCCGACGCCGTCGTGGGGAGTGATGATCAGCAACGGCAGGGAGTACCTCACGAGTGCCTGGTGGCTTTCTACCATGCCCGGCATCGCACTGATGCTCGTCGTGTTGGGCGCCAACCTGTTTGGGGACGGTCTGAATGACCACCTGGAAGTTCGCCTCTAGTCCGAGGCCGTCGGATCTGACGGGGGCGGCTCCCCATCGACACGGTAGCTCGACGGAGCGCGTCCTCGCCCCGGATGAACTTACGCGCTGTCCAGCAGATGCGGTCGGTTCCTCCCAGCATCCGCGATGGCACCGAGACTGCAAGGCCATCTGCAGGAGGGTCGCTGACGTAGAGCCCGAGGGAATGCCAACGAACGTCGAGAAAGATCCTGACGCGCATCAGGTCCGAATCGTCGCACCAGTTGTCGACCACGATATCGGAGGCGATGGACCGGCGGCCGAAGGGCTGTCGGCAGTTGAGGAAGTCCGTGGCTTAGCCAGAGATCGAACGGTAGGAATCTGGGTATCTACCCATTCCGGTTTGACGGCAGAGTGAGTTGCCAGACGGCAAGGAGGGTCCTCGGTGTTAAGGATGGCGGTCATCGGAACGGGCATGATGGGCAGTCTGCATGCCAGAATCGCCGCGTCACTTCCGAATGCGACGCTGGTAGCCGTGGCCGACGTGAACAAGGGTTCGTTGGAGAGAGTATCCATCGAACTGGGTGCGATCGGATATGAGTCGTACGAAGAGATGCTCGACAGTGAAAAGCTCGATGCCGTCATCATCTGCACCCCGGATCGTCACCATCGCGAACCGGCAGAGGCGGCGGCGGAGCGGGGCCTCCATCTCTTGATCGAGAAGCCGCTGGCCAGAACGGTGCAGGATGCACGGCGCGTCATCGAGACTGCAGCAAGAAACCGAGTAACCCTCATGACCGCACACCTCCTTCGATTCGATCCATGCTATGCGCAAGCGTACGAGGCCGTTCGTGCAGGCGACATCGGCGACACCGTTCAGATCTACGCGCGGAGAAACGGCAACATCCTCGACGCACGAAGACTCAAAGGGAGGACGACACTCCCCTTCTACTGCGGAGTTCACGATTTCGACATCATGAACTGGTTGACAGGAGACCTGGTCGAAAGCGTTTACGGCATCGCCAACTCCAGCGTCATGAAGGAGCTCGGCGTCTACGACGGTGTGTTTGCGACGTTGCTCTACCGCGGCGGCACGATCGCCTGCTGGGAAAGCTCGTTCATTCTTCCGCAGAACGTCGGGCATTCCGACATGCTCCTGGAGGTGGTGGGCACGGACGGCGTCATCTACGTGGACGGCTACAGGTCCGGAATGAGCATCACTACGGACAAGGCATTCCGCATGCCCGATACCCGGTACAACGTGCCGGTACACGGACGGATCATCGGCGCCCTCCGCGAGCAGCTGGTCCACTTCGTCGATTGTGCGGAATCAGGGAAGGTCCCTCTGATCGGTACCGAGGAGGCTCTCGAAGCCGTCCGAATCGCTTGCGCAATTGAGGAATCGCTCGAACAGCAGCTCAAGGTCCCCGTCGTGCGGTAGACGTGCGGGGGATCACGGAATCTCGAAGAAGAGAAAGAAAGGAGACTGGAATGCTAGAGCTTGCCGGGACTCGGGTTATCGACATTCACGCTCACTTGGGGGCGTCCTGGATCGGCCAGACGGATTTCACGGACTTCACTCCTGCCGATCTTGTCGCGGGCTACGACCGATTCGGGGTGGAGAAGGCATGCGTCAGTTCCTGGCAAATCTTGTACGAACCCAAGCAAGGGAACGTCGAGATCTGCCAAGCCGTTCAGCAGTTCCCCGACCGACTGATGGGTTTCTGCGTCGTGTCACCTCGCCAGCCGGGCGCGCTCGAGGAGGTTGAGAACTGCACCACGAAACAAGGGATGAAAGGGATCAAGCTTCATCCGTCCCAAGGAAAATGGAAGGCAGACTCTCGGCTCGTGGACCCGATCATCGATTTCGCGCAGTCCAAAAGGATCCCCGTTCTCATGCACACTTGGTCCGACGATCACTCGCACCCCACCCGCGTCGGCAATCTCGCCAAGCGGTTCCCGCGGGCCACGATCATCATGGCCCACATGAGCGCCGACGCGTGGCTGGAGGCTATCGAAGTTGCAGCCGATCATGACGCCCTTCTCTTGGATACCGCCGTGCATTACAACCAATACCAGGTTTTGAAGACCGCCGTGGAGAAGCTGGGTTCCGAGAGGATCCTGTTCGGTTCGGATTTTCCCGAGATGAACCTCGGCGCGGAACTCGCGAAGATCGTATACGCTCAGATCTCCGATCGCGACAAGAAGAGAATCCTCGGTGAGAACGCAGCCGAACTACTCGGCATATCGAAGTGACTGGCTCGACCGAGAAAGATCGCGGTACGCCAAAGGAGGAACCTAGATGCCGTTGATCGTGCTCGCCACGGCTACGTGGAAAGAGGTCGATGAAGTAGATCGAGCGAACACCGTACTGCTCCTCCCGACAGGGTCGATCGAGCAGCACGGCTGGCACCTGCCGCTCAATACGGACACCGCCATGGTGGAAGCGGTCGCGACGCGGGCGGCCGAGCAGGCGTGTGAGGTAGATCCGGAGCTGACGATTCTCTACCTTCCGCCCTTGGCCCTGGGCCGCTCCTCGCACCATCTGGATTTCCCTGGCTCGCTCTCACTCTCCTCCTCCACGTACATCCACATGGTAGAGGAGATCCTGGTTTGCCTGTATCGCCACGGGTTCAAGCGCGCGCTCGTCTTGAACGGCCACGGAGGCAACACGGATTGCCTCCACGTGGCGGCTCGGAACGTCCGCGACCATCGGGAGATGCTTGTCGCCGTCGCGCCATACTGGCAGATCGCCAAGCGTTCGATCGCCGAGATCAGGAGTTCTCCAGCGGGGGGGATCTGTCACGCGGGGGAGATGGAGACGTCTTGCATGTTGCACTTGTCCCCGGACTCCGTACGACCTGACAACATCGCGAGATCCGTTGTCCGCCCCAGAAGCCCACGAATGGTCTTCGACCTCATAGAAGAAGGAATCCGAGTCAACCACAACGTGTCGGACATCTCGGAGACCGGAGCCATAGGAGACCCAACAGCTGCAAGCAGCGAAAGGGGATCTCGGTTCTTCACGCGGATCTGCGAGGAAGTGGCTGCCTTCCTTGTCGATTTCAGGAACTGGAGCACGGAGAACCTCGCGCTGCAGCAGCCCGAAGAAAGACGAGAATGAGAGACAAAACCCCGATTCCGAATTCGAGGAGCTTCTTTGCGTCGGCTCGACGGCGGAGAAGGGACGACGTCCCGTCGACGCGCCCAGCTTCCGGCGAGTCCGAACAGCGGCGTGCTGGTCTTGCGGGACTCCATCCCTACCGGGGGCGATGTCGCGGGCCCGCCTTCGAAACGCTTGCCGTGACGGCGCAAGGAGCTTCCTCCTCACTCGGTATCTCCACTCTAGGCTATCGAATCGTGCGATCGGGCACGGGCCGTCGAGTTCGGTCCCAAACGCGATAGAGACGAGGAGACCATGTCTAATGTCTAGTACCGTACAACAACAGCTTCACGAAGCGACGATCGAGCCCTTCGATCTGAAGGGGAAGAAAGCGACTGTCGTCGGCGCCAGCCGAGGGCTCGGTAAGCAGATCGCATCAACCCTCAGTCGCGCCGGAGCGGAGACGGTCATCGTGGATTTGCCCCAAATGGAGGAGGCGCTCAAGGCATCAGCGCACGAGATCTCCTCCGCGCACGGCGGGCGGGTTCATCCGGTCTGCGGCGATGTTTCCGGCTGGGAATCCGTCCAAGAGCTGTACGAAAACGTCCGCATGGTCTGCAGTCGGGTCGACATCCTTGTCAACGTCGCCGGCGTCCAGATCCGAAAGCCGACGATCGAATTCACCCGTGAGGATTGGGACCGCGTCATCAACGTCAACATGAGGGGAACCTTTCGCTCGTGTCAGGTATTCGGACAACAGATGATCAAGAACGGCTGGGGCCGCATCGTGAACATCGCCTCTCTCAACAGCGTGGTGTCGCTCCCGGAGAGGACCCTATACTGCATGTCGAAAGCGGGTGTCGTCGCGATGACGAAATCGCTCGCCATCGAGTGGGCACGGCACAAGATCACGGTCAACGCGATCAGCCCCGGCTATTTCGTGACGGAGATGACAGCCCCCCTCTTCGAGCGACCGGACTGGGTGAAACGCTTGATGATGGAGATCCCTCTCCAGAGGCCAGGAATGCCCTCCGATCTGGATGGCCTTGTATTGCTGCTCGCGTCCGAGGCATCGGAGTACATTACCGGACAGAATCTCTTCGTCGATGGCGGATTCACTGCAGGCGAGATGATTTAAATCGCCGAGATACGACCGGGAACGGGACAAGCGTTGATTGGTTGGATTGTCCTTCAGCTCGAATGAGATATGCCGGGGCGCTCTGATAGACAACTGAACTGCGAGCTGGCTTCGCGAAACGCGCCGGGCCGATCCAATGTTCGGCGCAGCGGGCCGGAGGAGGCAATCACTCAGCGAGCGAACCGTAGCAGGATCTAAGAGATGGCTGTATGGACCCGCAGCCGAAGTGAAGACGCTGTGCCGCTACTCGCGGGAAGGAGCTTGGTTAAAGCCCGTTTCAAGCGCAGTCTGTCAACAGGTTGTCACAACGCTTGACCAGCGGGACGTGCCGATGGGCGATTGTCGCGATGGTATTCGGTGGGAGTAATGCGCCTCGCCCTTCCAGGGGCAGGTCGAACGATGCCGGCTCTCGCGCAGGAACTCCTTGCGGACCGAGTCGGGCGGGAAGTAGTGGTTGTTCTCGACGACGACTGTCCGATCGCTCTCGGCGATAATCTGACCGTACCATAGGGCGCTCATGCTTCTTCCTCCTCTCCTACCGCATCAGGATCGTCGTGGGGCGTGAAGGAAACGTAGACGGCGTGTCGCGAAGAGATGAAGCAACGCTCGCTCCAAAGGAACGGGCGCCGCTTCATTCCATACTGCGTCTTGACTCAGATGTTCAGCGCATCGAGGATGATCCGGACGATCAACAACACCCAACCGACGATGATCCCGATCCAGATGATCCGCTTGGCGAAGTCGAGCAGCCCGAACAGAAGCAGGATGAGGGTGATGAAGGCGAGGTAACCGATCGGCTTCTCCAGGTCGGTCGATACGCGGTCGTTGGTGATCAGGTTCAGGACGTACAGGACGCCTTGACCGAGGTACGTTGCGGCGCTGTCGATGTAGGTGAGGATCTGATCGACCGCCGTCTCGGCGGTCTCGCGGACCGGCTCGGAGACGGCCGGCGTCGCGTCTTGGCTCTGGGCGACCAGCGGAACGAGACAGACGGCGGCGAGCAACACGTAGGTGACTGCGCGCTTCTTCGGTGTCATGAACCCCCCTTTCTCTGGCCGCACAACTGTACCACGAAGGTCGAGGGCAGGGGAACCGGCGTCTGTCATCCGGCGACACCTCATGTGCCCCTTCCTCAAAGTGTACGCGTGTCCCTCGGACCGCTCGGTCGGAGTCGCTACGGCTCGATCGATTCAACACCGCGAAGAGCCATCTCATCGGAGCGGCCCCGAAGCGCGCGCAGAGCCGAGACGAGCATCAGCGCGGTAACGGCCGCGGCGAGGCCGTCGGCGATCGGGAACGACGCCCAGATGCCGCCGAGGGCGAGGAAGCGGCGCAGGACGACGACGAGGGGAATCAGGAGGATGACCTGACGAAGGAGCGCGAGGACCAGCGCGGGAATCGGGCGACCGAGCGCTTGGAACATTCCGGCCGCGACGACCTGGAAGCCGACCGTCGGGAAGGCGAGGATGACGATACGAGTCGCCGGAGCCCCCATGGATAGGACCGCGGCGTCCTGCGTGAAGATCCGCAGCAGCAGCGCCGGCACGCTCAGCAGGAGGATCGTCGTTCCGACGGACATCGCCGTGGTGACGATGGTGGAGAGACGGACGGCGTGTCGGACGCGCTGAAGTTGGCCGGCTCCGTAGTTGTATCCGACGATCGGCATCATCCCCTGGACGATCCCGAACATCGGAAGGAAGAGGAACATGATCATCCGGTTCACCACGCCGAAGGTCGCGATGGCGGTGTCCCCACCGTACGTTGCGAGGCTCGTGTTGAGGATAATGACGGTGAAGCTGGACGCGGCCGAGCGCAGTCCGGACCCCAGCCCGACGGTGGTGGCCTCCCAGAGAATCGACCGACTCAGACGGAAGTGGCGCGGGCGGGTCCGAAGGGAGCTGCGTCCGCCGAAGAAGTAGTAGATCAAATACACGACCGTGGTCGCCTGGGCGAGAACCGTGGCCAAGGCAGCGCCCCGAATGCCGAGGCGGAGACCGTAGATGAACAGCGGGTCGAGGCCGATGTTGAGCAGGCCCGCGATGATCATCGTCCACATCGCGACGCGGGCGTTCCCCTCGGCTCGGACCACTGCGTTGGTCGCCATGGCGAACATGAAGAACGGCGTGCCGATCAGGATGAACCGCGAGTAGTCGGCCGCGTACGGCAGGATCCCCTCGGTTGCTCCGAAGAACCTGAGAAGGGCCGGCAGGAAGAGGCTCCCCAAGACGGCGATGATCGCGCTGGACAGCGTGACCACTGTGAACAGGTTACCGAGGGCGTGCTGGGCCCCCTCCCGGTCGCCGGCGCCCAGCCGCCGGGAGACGATCGACCCGCAACCGATGCCGAACAGCTGAGCGAGCGCCATGACGAGAATCTGGATGGGAAAGGAGATGGCGATCCCAGCGATGGCCAGCGAGCCGACGCCCCGTCCGACGAAGATCGTGTCGGTCAGGTTGTACAGGGCTTGCACCATCAGCCCGACCATCGCCGGGGCCGACATCCGGACCAGCAGCCGGCGGATCGGCGCGGTTCCGAGCTGGGAGCTGTGGTCCATGTTCCGATGCCCTCCGTCCGCAGACGCCCGAGCTCCCGGCGGAGTGCAAAGCCGGGCCCGCTCGTTGCAGGGCGATCATGATACCTTGCTCGTCTTCGCCGCGAAAGCGGCTAGCCGGACGGACCGAGCGCTTCGGGGTCGAACAGCTCGGGCGGGAGGGGTCGGTCGGTGATCTCGAGGATCTCGGAGGTCGTCTCACGGCCGACGAGGAACAGGTTGACGATCCGTTGCCGGACCACGTACGTGTCGTCTTCCCCCCGCGTCTCGTAGACCTCGTAGAAGACCTCGTAGAACGGGATCCCGCTCAGCGCGTAGAGGATCGCGGAGACCGGCTGGAGCGATTCCGGGTCGACGGTCACCGTCGCCGCCTGGAACGCGACCGAGAAGTCGACCGCCTCCAGATCGACCTCGAGGAAGGACGTCCCGTCCTTGCCTTCGATGGTGCGCCGCTCAGAGACGGTGTAGCCGTCGAGGAACCGGATCCCGCTCGTCTGCGCGACGGCGGCGTCGCCGAATACCTCGGTCGTCGCCGACGTCTTGATCGGGAAGTCGAGATCCGGCCCGAAGAAGTACGTCGCCTCGGGGGTGCTGAGGTAGACCTGCCCGGCGAGCTCGTCGGGCGCGAGGAACTCGATGCGCGTCGACGTGCCCCCAGCGGACTCGTCGAACAGGAGTTGGATCTCGGCTTCCCGCTCGTCGTCCGGTGTGACGGCGTGGATGCGGACGCGAAGCGTCGTGACGTCGGCGTCGAAGAACCGCGTGGCGTCGAGCGCGGCGAGAAGCTCCTCATCACCGAGCGCGTCCTGGCCGAGTACAGCGAGACCGGCAACAAGCAGGATCCCGAGGAGGGTGGGCAGGATGGCCGTCTTCATGGTTGCTCCTTTCGTTATGCGCGGTTACACGCTCTTCAGCGCCTCGACGATCCGCTGCCTCGAGCTCTTCCACGCGGGAATCAGCGCACCCGCCAACGTGGCGAGGAGCGCCGTGAAGAACGGCGCCGCGACGGTCGAGGCGCCCAGCGCGAGGCGCAGCGGCTGTGGAATCGGCGCGCCGGGCGGCGTCCACTGGAACCCGATCCCGTTGAACGCCGCCGCGATCGACGAGCCGACCAGCACGCCGAGCACAGCGCCGATCAACCCGAGAAGGGTTCCTTCGAGCAGGAACGTCCCGAACACGCGTCCCCGCGACGTGCCGAACGCGCGCAGCGTGCCGATCTCGCGGGTCCGCTCCAAGAAGGAGAGCGTCAGCACTTCGACGACGGAGAAGAAGACGAGGGCGAACACCGCGATCCCCGCGAGCCCGCTGAACGCGGCGTAGAACGAGCGCAGGGACTCGTAACTTGCGTTGAGCTCTTCCCACGTCCGCGTCGTCAGCGGAATCCCTCCGTCGTCGAGGTGTACTTGCAGATCGTCTGCGAACGTCTCGGCAGCGTCCAGGTCTTCCAATCCGATCAGAATCCGCTCGACGCCGTCGGTCTTCAGCAGCCGCTGGGCGAAGCCGAGCGGGAAGAGGCCCAGCTGCGCTTCGACTTCCTCGAGGCTGTACCGCAGCGTACCGACGACGTCGACCGTCGCGGCGTTGAAGTTGCCCGATACGGTCCCGGTGGCGACGTTGATCCGGTCCCCCGGCTCCACGCCCAGCTTCTCGGCCAGACCGGCACCGAGGATCGCCTGACGGGAAGCGTCTTCGGGCAGCGGCTCGCCGGTGATGACGACGCATTCGTAGTCCTGCACGCAGTTGCATGGAACAATGCCCCGCCCGATGACCAGCGTGCTGCCGGACTCGTCCCCGACGAGGCCGGCGAAGTTCAGCTCCCACGTGGCGCCGACGACGCCGGGCTGCGCCGCGATCAGATCGACCACCCGTTCTCGGACATCCGGCGGGATCAAGTACTCGTACCCTTCGGCAGTGTTCTCGAACAGCCGTGGATCTGCGACCTGGACCGCCCCGGTCTCGCAGGCGAGCGACCGCTTGGTCGAGTCGAGCGCCTCGCCGATGAAACCGAGGAGGAAGAGGAAGACCGACGTGCCGACCACGATCACGGCGAGACTGAAGACGGTGCGACGGCGGTTTCGGAAGACGTTGCGCAGCGCGATCCTGAGTCGCATTCGGACCTCCTACTCCACCCTCAGGGCGTCGACGACCGGAAGCCGCGCCGCCTGCAGCGCGGGGTAGAGCGCGCTGAGCAGCGTGGCGACCAGGCTCACGAGGAACGGTAATAGAACGGTGGGTGCGCCGATCCGCGTCGCGAGCACGGCCGGCTCGACGGTTCCGGGAGGAAGCCATTCGACGCCGAGGGCGTTGAAGCCGAGGCTGAGCAGGATTCCGGCGAGGGTCCCGACAGCGCTGCCGAGGACGGCGAGCCACGCGCTCTCCGAGAAGAACAGCCGGAACACCTCCCCGCGCGTCGTGCCGAGCGCGCGCAGCGTGCCGATCTCCCTCGTCCGCTCGAGGAAAGCGAGCGTCAGCACCTGCAGGATGATGAAGAAGACGAGCACGGAAATGGCCAGCGAGAGGAAGCCGAACAACAGGTCGAAGTACGACGACAGCTGCTGGTAGATCGGGCTGAGTTCCTCCCAGGTCCGCACCTCGAGCGGAAGCCCCGCATCGGCGAGGCCGGCCGCAATCCGATCGGCCGCGGCGTCGGTGGCCTCGATCCGATCGAGACCGACGATCAGACGGCCGACGCCGTCCGTGTGGAGCAGGAGCTGGCCGAACCGAAGCGGGACCAGAAGCACCTGCGACTCGACCTGCTCGCTCGAGAAGCGGTAGACGCCCTCAATGATCATCGGACTTGCGTTGTACGCCCCGTCGACGGTCGTCAGCGTCACGGTCAGCGCGTCCCCGGTTTCGAGTGACAGGCGGTCGGCCAACGACCGGCCGACGAGCACCGCGGCGAGATCGTCACCCCGCAGGCCGCGCCCTTCGATCAAATAGCCGGAGAAGTCGAGCAGCCCGTTCTCCGGCTCGATCGCTCGGAGCCGGACGACTTGGGTCTGATTCCCGGACGCGGCCAGTCCCGGGAATTCGAGCTGCGCTGTGCTCGCGGCGTACGCCGGCTCCTTCCGGAGCAGAGCGGCAACCGTCGCGACGTGGTCGGGGGTGAGGAGGTACTCGTACCCCTCGGCCGCGTCGTCGAACAGCAGCGGCGACGCCACCTGCAGGTTCCCGTACTCCGCGACGCTCACATCGCGGATCTGGACCCGTGCGTTGTCGAGGAAGGCGAGCACGAACAGCGAGATCCCCGTGCCAAAGGCGATGATAGCGAGCGAGAGGAGCGTCCTCCGCCGGTTTCGCCAGAGGCTGCGAAGCGGGATCCACAGCCACATCCTAGCGGTCCTCCTGAAGCTTGCCGTCGAGGATGTGAACGTGTCGCTCGCCGTAGTCGGACACCGCGGGATCGTGGGTCACCACGAGGAACGTCACGCAGTGCTCCTCGTTCAGGCCGCGCAGCAGCTCCATCACCGAGCCGCCGGTCTCGGAGTCGAGGTTCGCCGTCGGTTCGTCGGCCAGTACGATCTTCGGCCGCGTGATCAGCGCGCGAGCGATCGCGACGCGTTGACGCTGCCCGCCGGAGAGCTCGGCGGGGCGCCGCTTCGCCAGATCGGCAAGACCCACCTCCGACAGCAGCCCTTCGACGCGCCGTCGACGTTGGCTCTTGTCGATTTTCTGCAACAACAGCGGGTACTCGACATTCTCCGCGGCGGTGAGGACCGGAATGAGGTTGAACGATTGGAAGATCAAGCCGATCCGGGACTTCCGCAGCGCCGCGAGCTGTCCCTCGGTCTGTGTGCTCGTCGGCGTTCCTTCGATCAGCACGTCGCCGGCCGTCGGCCGGTCGATGGCCGAGATCAGGTTGAGAAACGTCGTCTTCCCGCTTCCCGACGGGCCGTTGATGACGACGAAGTCCCCCTGGTCCGCGGCGAAGTCGACCTCGCGTAGGGCGTAGATCGTCTCCGTCCCCATCCGGTAGGTCTTCGTCAGCTCCCGCGTTTCGAGGAACCGCTCCCCGCGCAAGTGGCAGAATTGACTTTCGCTCTTCATGCTCTCCTCCTGAACGCACCCATTCTAGGGGGCTTCCCCGGTCCGAGCCAACGTTGATACCGGAAGGAAGTGAGTACACTCTGGAGGAACGCGAAGGAAATTGTGAAGGAGGCGACCGATGCCGGAGAAGCTTGCGGTGATCCTGGCGAGCGGCGATCCGCGCGTTCTCGAAATGGGACTGACGTACACGCGGAACACCGTGAAGCACGGTTGGATGGACGAGACGATGCTCTTTTTGTTCGGGCCTTCGGAGACCCAGATCGCGACCGACCCGAGGCTTCGCGAGATGATCGAAGCGATCATCGGGGAGGGGACAACGCCGATGGCGTGCAAGTTCTGCTCGGACGAGTACTCGGTCAGCGATCTCCTCGTCGAACTCGGCTGCGAGGTCGAGTACGTCGGCGAGCCGATCTCCCGCGCGATCCGCGACGGCTACGTACCGATGGTCTGGTGAGGGGATCGGAATGAAGACGATATCAGCCGATCGGCAGATCTACGCGTTCTCGCCCCGGATGACGCCTGCGGCTCACGCGTCGCCCGGGGAAACGCTCGCCTTCGAGGCGCAGGACGCGCTCGGCGGCCAGGTGAGGGCGGAGACGGACGTCCTCACCGATCTCGACTTCTCGCGGATCAACCCGGCGACCGGGCCGGTCTATGTCGAGGGGGCCGAGCCGGGCGACACGCTCGTTGTCCGCGTGGTATCGATCGAGCCGGCCGGTTCGGGCGCGATCGTCACCGGGCCGGGGATGGGCGTTCTCGGAAAGGAGATCGAACGACACGCGACGCGGATCCTCCCGGTCGAGGACGGAGCCGTGCTGTTCGGTGAGCTCCGACTCCCGGCCCGACCGATGATCGGCGTCATCGGCGTGGCGCCGGACGAGGAAGGCTATCCGACGGGGACGGCGCATCGCCACGGCGGGAACATGGACACCAAGGAGATCGTGGCGGGCAGCACCGTCTACCTTCCGGTGGCGCAGCCGGGCGCTCTCCTCGCGCTCGGGGACGTCCACGCCGTGCAGGGGGACGGAGAGGTCTGCGTTTCCGCCTGCGAGGTCGCCGCGCGGGTGACGGTCGAGATCGACCTCGTCCAAGGCAGGCGCGCGGACTGGCCGCTGGTCGAGCTGGGCGAAGCCGTGTACGTTTTGGTTTCGCTGCCGACGATCGAGGCGGCTCTGGAGGAGGCGACGCGGCAGGCGGTGCGGTTGATCCGAGCGGCGCGGCATCTGTCGCACGAGGACGGCTACATGCTCGCCAGCCTCGCGGCCGACGTCGGGGTCAGCCAGCTCGTCGATCCGAACAAGACGGCCAAGGTGCGGATCCCGACCGCGATCCTGGGAAAGCCGGGGGAGGCGTTGTTGTGAGCGCGCCTGCGATCGGTACGATCTACGTGTACAGCGGATGCGGATCGGTTTGGAAAGGGGTTGAGATCGAGTGATTGCGATACGTGGAGGCACGGTGTTGACGCCGACGGTGACGATCGAGGGCGGGATCGTCCTGATCGACGACGGGAGAATCGTTGGCGTCGGAACGGACGTCGAGGTCCCGACGGACGCGGAAACCATCGACGCGTCGGGGCAGGTCGTCATGCCGGGGATGATCGACGCGCACTGCCACACCGGCGTGTTCGGCGACGGCGTCGGTTCGATCCACTCCGACGGGAACGAGATGACCGATCCGATCACCCCGCACTTG
>Ga0180433_10001261_pt1 | contig 42561 bp, 35 predicted proteins | sample SS_ome_8_FD_132980 | JGI IMG/M metagenome (GOLD analysis project Ga0180433, IMG submission 132980) | Hypersaline lake sediment archaeal communities from the Salton Sea, California, USA - SS_1_D_1 metaG | ecosystem: Environmental > Aquatic > Non-marine Saline and Alkaline > Hypersaline >...
AGGTTAACTCCCCTATTTACAATTGATTCGTGTGCTCTTCCAGAGATTTTATACACCTCCTCCTCTTCTCTTTTAGCTATACCAAATATTGGCATTTTCTTGTCTAACTCGTTAATATTATCGAAGATGAGCATTGATGCAATAACTCCTATAACACTTTCTGGTATCTGGTCTTCTCCAAAGAAATATTGAATGTTTTCTTTTTTCTGAATCTTCTGATTCTCGTAAATCCAACTTAAACCTTTCACTAGAAGTTTTCGATAGTCGTTTAAAATTTCCGTTGCTTGTTTATAGGCATTTTTTCGATCTCCCATGGCTAAAGCAATACCCAGCGAGCCGTTACTTGTGCGACCACAAGAATTTAAAATATATGAAAAGTGACTTGACTCGTAAAGTTCTAAGTATTGCTGTTCTTTTACCAATAAGTATTTATTTGCAATCAATTTTTTTATGATTTCGCTTGGCTCAATGCTTAATTTAATGTTAGCGTATTCGATTATAGCCGTGGATATCTTTTGTTTTTCCTTTTGGTTGAGATCCATTAAGCGTTTTATCTCTCCATCAGGATTCTCCATTAGTACTCCTGTTGTTTGTAAGAATTTAAGCGTTCTATTAACATCGTTTGATAGTCCGGGTAATTTAAAATCTGAAGAGTACGCAATGGCTTCGTTTAAAGGTCTTAATAGGGAAAAATTGAGGTCGTTGACAACATTAATATAACCGTTTTTTATCGCATCGTCTAAAATGCTCGTGTTAACTCCCATAAATGTCTTATTCTCTCCTTTGTTTTGAATATCTCCTGTCGCTCCAACGATTGCTACGGGAGAAAGATCGATATTCTTTTCATTTAAACATTTGACGAAAAAATAACACATGCCCGCACCAGATATTTCAGTGCTCCCATCGATGTCATAAAAATAGGGATTAACATGCCAGGGACTAGTTTGTTCTCGTAATGAATCTAACCTTTCTTTCTCGTCCATGTTTGGAATGTCCTGTGGAAGATGGTGGTCTAAAATAATGAATGGTGCTGAATTATCGCCATTTCTTAGTTTCTTTTGAAGTTCAAGGTATTGACCACTTCCAAAATCAGAAAAAATTAAGAAATTATCTTGCTCCTTAATTTTATTGGCAATTTTCTCTATTTCCTCTTTCTCTAACTGTTTTAAAATCGAAATTTGAAAGGGCATTTTTTCTCTATATAATGCCTTTCCCAAAATAGCTCCTGCACTTAAGCCATCCGCATCAATATGTGTGTATATTTGAACGGACGAGTTTAAATTTTTAACATTTGATAAAAAGTATTGCTTGCATTTTTCGAGACCCTTATTTAACTTTTCAAGTCTCTTGCTTGTTTCATTCATTTTTTAAAATTATTGCTAACAAATTCAATATCTCAAATGAGAATATTTATATTAATTTATCCAACTAATTATATCAAATAAATAATAAAAACTCAATTAATATTAAATACAAAGAAATGTGATTGGTGAAAAAATATGGTCAATATAAATGAATTAACTTTAAAGTTAGTAAACAACATCATTGAAAATGCAGCAGTATTAGGAGCAAAAGTTAATAAGGTAAGCTCTGGTCAAACAGTAATTGATTTAACGAATGGAACCTGGGAGGCAGGGAGGATCTTAGGAGAAATCTGCATGGGGGGTTTAGGCACGGTTAACTTTAATAGTACAATTATCGATGGGCATTACTTTCCTACAGTGAATGTCAGTACAAGTGAACCGATAGTATCCTGTATGGCGTCACAATTAGCGGGCTGGAGCGTAAAATTAAAGAAAGAAGTAGAAAAAGACGGAAAAGTAAAAAAGAAAGTAATATTTCAATCGTTAGGGTCAGGACCTGCTCGAGCTAAAGCAAAAGGTGAGAAACTTTTCGAAGAAATCGATTATACTGACGAATCAAATTGCGCTGTAATCGTTTTTGAAACACGAACAATGCCAAATGAAGAAGTAATGGCAATTGTTACCGATAAATGTAAAGTTCCCGCTGAAAATACCTATGCTGTTTGTGCTCCAACAGCCGGATTAGTTGGATCTATCCAAGTCGCCGCTAGAATCGTGGAAACAGGCATTCATAAATTACACGAGATTCACTTTCCTTTGGATGTCATACTTGATGGTTTTGGTACCGTTCCTGTTGCACCAGTAGCCAAAGACGACTTTGCTGCTATGGGCCCTCCAAATGATGCAATGTTTGCCGTGGGACAGACTTTTTATACAATAAATGTTGAAAAAGAAAAGGAAGCGGAACTTTTCGAGTTACTGAAGAAAGCTCCAGCGAGCACGTCCTCAAGCTATGGAAAACCATTTAACACGATTTTTAAAGAGGCAGAATATGATTTTTACAAGATCGATCCCGGATTGTTTGCACCAGCTCTTTACACGATAAACAACGTAAAAACAGGAAAAACCATAACCGTTGGAAAGTTAGATAATAATTTACTTAAGTTATCTTTTGGTATTAATTAAAGAAAAGAAGTATTAATCCCTTTTTTTTATATTTCTTATTTAAATGTTGGTCAGTTCTTCTTGATATTTTAGTATTTCAGCAACGGATATATCTCTATCAAACTTTATCTCTTGTTCAATTCCTAAATAAGCACAAGCAAGTTTTGCTGATGCTGCAATTTCTGCTTTTTTAAGAGAAACAGAATACACGTCTTCTGGATTGTCTATTTTTTCCCGTAATGTCCTTAGTTTTTCAATAACTCTTCTTTTTTCATTGTCCAAGTCATTTTTTCTATCGCGCGACGATTTTAACTCGTTTATTATTTTCTCATTAGGCTTTAATTGTTTCTGTCTCCTGAGCGAATTAATCTTGTCTATGAGATCTGCCCTTTCTTCTTCTATTTGACTCTTGCGATTAAATTCTATATCGTATTGCTGTTCAGATTCTATTCTATATTGCGTGGTTCTCTCAGCTTTCATTTTAAATAATAAAGATGCCATCTTATCAGCAACGATAAATGGTAATTCATTTTTAACTACCACTCGAATAATGTTATTTAAGTCAAAGTAATTTAAGTTGTTATATTTTGCTCGTAAATATTTCTTTAAATTTTCTGGATTTTTATCACATTCAATTTCGGTCCAATCGTGTATTGCTAACCTTCTCCTAAAAAATATTAATTCCCAATCAATTTCAAGTTCTTTCAATAACTCCAACAACTTATCGTCATTAGGTTTTAAAGTTTCTATCATTAGATATAGCTGGAGCCCATAATATTTATGCTCTTCCTGGAGGAAAAAACCTCTTTGCTGCATTGAGGCGAGGATCTTTAATTTTATAGAACGTATATTCTTTGACACGTCCTTCTTTCCACAACTTAAATAAATTACATTTCCTTCTTCGCTAATATATTCACAATCTAAAAAACCTAATATGCTTTCGTTGTTTTCATTGACAAAATCCATCAAACCAGTAAGCGTAGGTGCTACATTATATCTTATTAGGTCGTTAATACCAACTGTAACATAATCAGAAGGACTCCCTCCTATTGCTAATTTAATAGAATTTAAATCTAGTTCCTCGTCAGGACCAAACACATTTTTAATTGCATCGTTTATGGGAAATACTTCTTGCTCTAATATTTTAGGATCTGCCAAGGAGGATTCGTAAGGTTCGGGATCGTTCAACATTTTATTAAGAATAGGTGCTTCTGACGCATCCACTTCAATTTCGTAGTTCTTGGCTAAGTCTTTGCGAATTACGCAGAAAGATTTTTGGTTCTTTCCTTCTCTATTAAACATCGCAAGAGAAGTATGTTCATCTACCACGGCTCTAAATTGTTCAGTAAACTTGCTCTCAGTACTATCGGAGTTTAATCTTCTTCTTTGAATTTTTATCAGCCAGTTAGTTTTGTATGCTTTTCAACAAGAGATATCTCAATAAGATAATAAAAAATCAATTATAAAATCTTATCGGTAATATTTTGTAAATTTTTAACAAATCATGTGGTTATTCATAGTAATTCAGTTTGAAAATAAATACTTAACTCAATCTAATTCTTCTTCAAGAAAATAGTCATTTCCTTTCTTGACATACACGATTTTAGAATCAAAATTATTACGTACCATATATTTATTTCCATTTTGTTCAATTAATTCAAGTGAATAGGACAATCTCCTATTTTTTAAAATTTCATCAATGATTTTTTTTTCTTCAATCGGATCCATGTATTCACGAACTCACTATTAGTAATAATTTATTAACATCTTCCAATCCAAAAAAAATTTTTGATTTTTAATGATAAAAAATTAAAAATATCATTTATTTAATGAAATATTCAAGAAAAGAATAAAAATGATAACGATATGAAAGCTTTAATTACTGGTATAACCGGATTTGTGGGGAGTCATTTAGCTGAATTTTTACTTGAAAAAAAGGACGAAGTATTCGGAACGTATCGTTGGAGAAGTCCCAGGATTAACATTGAACACATCATGAATGATATTACTCTTATTAACTGTGAATTACTTGATGCAAATTCAGTTAAAAGTTGTATTGAAACTGTAAAACCCGATGTAATATTTCATCTTGCCGCACAATCCTATGTTCCCGTCAGTTTTAACGAACCTGCTACAACCCTCGAAACAAATATTATTGGAACACTAAATATCCTAGAAGCCGTAAAACAATGTAAAATAGATCCTATCATCCACATTTGTTCTTCCTCTGAGGTGTATGGTCAAGTAAAAAAGGAAGAAGTTCCTATTAAGGAAACTAACGTGTTTAGGCCTGCCTCTCCATATGCCGTTAGTAAAGTAGGAGAAGACATGATTTCACTTCAATATTTTCTAAGTTATGGTATAAAAACCATTCGATCACGCATGTTCACGCATACTGGACCGAGAAGAGGCGAAGTCTTTGTAGTCTCAGCGTTTGCAAAGCAAATCGCTAAGATAGAGCTAGGTCTTCAAGAACCCATATTGAGAGTGGGTAATACAGATTCTGTTCGAACATTTCTCGATGTCCGAGACGCCGTAAATGCCTACTACTTGCTTGTAAAACAATGTATTCCTGGAGAAGTCTACAATATAGCGGGTAATACAACAATGACCGTAGCAGAAATGCTAGATCTCTTGCTAAGTTTCTCATCCATGAAAGAAAAAATTAAAGTAGAAGTTGATAAAGAATTATTACGCCCATCAGACGTGACCTTACAAATACCTGATATCAGTAAATTTGTAAAAGCAACAAATTGGGAACCACATATACCACTAGAAAAAACATTAGAAGATACTTTGAATTATTGGAGAGAAAGATTACGAAAATAAGACAAAGGAATTTTAAAATATATTTAAAAACTACTTCACTTTTTTATTAACATCTAATTGTAACTGAGATAATCTAAAAATGAATCCTACAGAAAGAATTATAGCTACTCTTAACGGAGAAGAAGTGGATCGAGTCCAAACTTTTTCTATTCTTTACGATCAGAATCCTGCACATCAAGTATTGGGATATCCAAAACATCACGATTTAGACTTAATTAATAGCCGGTTTGGACAAATGGCGCTTAAACGTTGGGGTAATAAGCGATTGGGAAGGCTTTTTTGTCAAGCAGATGTTAAAAAAAACGTGTATTTAGGAATAGAAGCCGCAATTAAACTCGGATTTGATTCTGCCTGGGCTCCATGGGCTCCAAATCTTTCGTGCTTTCCTGATCCAAACACGATTCAAGACGATTGGGGAAATTATAACGACATTTCCTTTGACGATTACGGAAATGGTACTTATTATTATCGAGAAGCACTAATTACTTCTCCAGAAGCCTACGAGAAATGGCCCTTTTTCCCAGATCCAGATAAGATCGCAAAAAAGGCCTACAAATTTTTTAAAAAAACGAATGCTCAGTTTGGCGATAAAATTTGCTTGTTTGGGACGGTATATTCACCTATTTATCAAGCTATTTTTTTAGGCGTGGGAATTGAAAAACTCTCTTATTATATTTTAAAAAAACCAGACTTTATTAAGGATTTCATTGCACGCCTAGAAGAATATTCTATTAAAGTAGCAATGGCTATGATGGATGCAGGTTTGAAAATAATTATGAAGGGAGACGACTTTTCGTTTAAAACAGGTCCTCAATTCAGTCCTAAGATATTCGATAAATATTGGGGTCCTGCGTATACGAGGCTGTGCGAAGCTGTTCATGAAAGAGGAGGTAAAATGATCATGCACTCGTGCGGTGATAATACGAAATTATTTGACAATTTCATAAAATGGGGTTTTGATGGTGGACACGCCTACGAAAACACGAGCAATGTAGATATCTACGCGCAAAAAAAGCTCCACGGCGATAAATTCACAATCATTGGAGGAATGGGCGTTGATTATTTATTAACTTTTGATTCTAAGCCTGAAGAGGTCGTGGAAAAAACTAAGGAACTCATTAAGAACCTTGCTCCTGGAGGAAGATTTATTTTAGCCCCTGCACATTCTCACCCAGAGGTAGATATGTCAAAAGAAAAGGTCATGCTTGAAACCACCTGGGAATACGGGAAATATCCGATTAATTTTTAACTAATCCTATTGAACCGATAATTAATCGTATGCTTTAGAAAAAAAAAAAGATGCACATAAAAACTTTTTATATAAGGATTTAAGATTTTTAAATCATAATCGTAGATTAAATCTACTGATTTTTCAAAAAGAATGCAAGAGTTTAAAATTAGGGTTTTTTCAGTTTATTAAAAATACAATTTTTTTTTAATAAAACTACTTATTTTTTATACTAGAAACTCCTTTAACTAAATATAGATCTATACTTTTCATACACGGATAGTTATCATGGTAAAAAACAAACTCGATATCGGATTATTCAGTTGCATGTACAGCCAAACCAATGGTACTGCTCATTCTGTAAGGTTTCTTTCTGAGTCATTGGCAAAGACAGGACACGACATTCATGTTTATGCACCAAAGATTCAGAATGGTAATAATAAACCCAAAAATCTTCATTATCACGACCTTGGCGGCGCAAGGATCTCACCGAAAACGGGTTTTGTGTTGAGTATGCCGCTTCTTAAATATTTTCTTTGTCAAGAAGATTATTTAGATATTACTCACATTCACACGCATGCTACCATTGGAAGCATGGCAATTAATTGGGCCAAGTATCTTGGAATTCCAATGATTGGTTCTCATGGAAGTCCACTTACATTTTACACTGCGCAATATGTCCCAGTTATTGGTAAATTACTCACAAAGTTTGATTTTATTTGGAGATACGAACGACATGTTCTCGACAAATACGATTTAATTCACGTGCCAGGAAAATCTAAAAAGGACCAGTTAAGAGACCAAAGATTCAAGGAACCAATTGTTACCTTAACTAATGGAATTTCTGAGTGGTACTTTCAAAAAGTTCAGAAAAATGGCATTCGCGACAAGTACAAGTTAGGAGATAAGAAAGTCATGTTATATGCATCTCGTTTTTCTCCAGAAAAGCATATCGTCAGTGTGATTAGAGCCTTCAAGAAAGTACATAAGGAAGTACCAGATGCTCATTTATTATTAGTAGGAAGCGATGGTCCATCAAAAGAACCAGCAATTAAATTTATAAAACGATATAACATGCAAGATTACGTTACTATTGCAGGAAGAGTTCCTTTTGATGATCTTTTAAAATTATATAATGCTGCTGATCTAACTTGTTTATGGTCGTTTATTGAAGCTGAAGGGCTCGTAATACTTGAAGCTATGGCTCAAGGAACTCCAACTATTGGTGCAAACGCTTGTGGTATTCAAGATGTTATTCGGGACGGGAGAACAGGGTATCTTGCCAACGACTTAGACGAATTTACAGAGCGCACCATCAACCTTTTAAAGGATGACGATCTTCGAGCAGAGATGAGCAAGACTTGTAAGATGTTATCAAGTAATTATAGACACAGCAAAGTTGCTAGAACCTGGGTCAAGATGTATAAATTCGCGATAAATGAGTTATATCCTTTACGGTATTACGGCAGGGATAGGAAAGAAAGAGTCGAATTAGTGAAGGAATTTGTACAAAAAATCCCTGGTCTTGCTTTCTAAGTTTTTAGAAGTTAAATTTATTTCTTAAATTTTTCAATTTATTCTTACAATCCGGGCATAAATGAATTGATTTGAAATCTATTTCTTCCACGGTTTTAGCTTTGCGCATGACGCACGCTTCATTAATGCAATGTTTCTTTCCCAAAAGGATATGCCCAATTTCGTGAACTGCTTCCTTCTCAAGTCTCAAATGAAATAATTTTTCATTTCTTTTTTCCTTGTAGAACTGTTCTTTTAGTAATAACGAAGAAACAACACAGCAGTTATGGTCTAAATGTGTTTCACCAAATAAGAAGATTAGATTATCTTTACTTGAATAGATTGGAAGGTTCGTTATTGCAATAATAATGTCAAGTTTATTTTCATTTCTTTTATCAATTAAAACCTGATAAAATTTGTTTGTAGGGTGAAGTGGGATTTTTTCGTTATTTTTTTTTTTTTTACCTCGATATTTTTCTCGTTTAATTCCTTTCGATAACATTTTTTTTGAAAATTTATAATCCCCTAGATCGATAATATTAAAAAAAAAAGAATCATATACGCTTTCCAATTGATGAACTATATTATTATGGATTTCTTTTTTTTTAAAATCTCCACAGAATAAAACACCTAGATTACATGGAAAAATCAACCTTTTTGGGTTTGGATCAATCAATTCAATTTCATCAGGAGGAGATAAGATTCCTATTCGAATCACATAGCTTTTAAGCTTTTCTTGAAAACGAATCTCGGATAAACGATTGAGATAATGGCGAATCTTTCTTTCGAATGTACGAATTCTTGACATTGATTAATTTCATGTTAAATAGTTTACTAAGTAATAACAATGAACAAATTAAAATCTATTCTATTTTTCGAGTGCAATTCTGCTTTTTGTTTTAACTTAAAGGCGTTCAAGACCATATTAAAAACATTTTAAGTCATGAAACATTTTATTGATTTAAACACGAAGCTATTAAAAACGCTCAGTTTAAAATGCCAGATACTTCAGAAAAACAGATATTAGATAAGGATTTCATTCCAAATTTTTTTCCTACCTGCCGTATTAATCGAAATCGCTATCCCGTTCCTATCATTATTGTTGTAATAATTGCAGGTATTTTAGCATACATGACTTATGTTTTAGCCGATGTTAAAATTGATGGGGGATATATTCCCGGGGGGAGCGATCCTTTTATTGGGTTACTCAACGGGCTTATTTTCACGGTCACTGCAGTGATTTCGGCGTTTGTGATGATTTACTTTGCGAAGAAGAAGGGGATCATCGTTTTAAAATACATCTTTGGATTAAGTTTTGGTTTTCTCGGTTTTTTTTTAACCTTATTCTTCGGACAAATTATTATTTACCTCATTTTTGTTAACCTTCCAGAAAATCAAATATTATACGATTTGTACTTTATTCTACAAAATATTCTCCTCCCTATAGCTTCAGGTATTTTTACCATATTTCTTCTTTATAAATACATGTCAGAGATGACCCTTTTAATGAAAAACTTTCTGGTAATATACATTGGTCTTTTAACGGGGGCTTTATTAGGTGTCATAATGCCGTTATGGACAACTTTAGCAATTTTAATTGGAATTTCTTGCTGGGATATTTTTGCGGTGCTCTATAAACGAGGTCCTATTAAAGAAATGATCGATCTTGCCTCCCAAATGGATGGCGATCCTATGAAGGATGAAGAAGAAATCGAAAAAAAGATTGAGAGCGGTGAAGCAGAATACGGTACTGATAAATTAGAAATAGGAATCGGTGATTTGACTTTTTACAGCATGTTGACTTCAAGTGCACTCATCCTCTCAAATAACGTGATTGTAATGATTTTAAGTTCGATTGCGATAATAATTGGTACAGGAATAACAATATCTGGATTAAAGCGAAATAAAGTCTTACCCGGACTCCCAATTTCTATTTTCTTGGGGATAGGAACGATGATGTTTTCCTGGTTTATATTTTCGCTTATTTTACCGTAAAATAAAATACTATAAGGGATAATCGTGGTTGATATAACTAGTATTAAAACACTTGCAGTGATTGGAGCTGGTACCATGGGAAGAGAAATTGCTCAAGTTGCGCTCATGTCTGGTATTTTTGAGAAAGTCATGCTAAACGACATTGATTCTGGCGTACTAGAGAATGCGCTAAAGTTTATTGAAAATGGCCTGAAAAAACTCGAGGAAAAAGGAAAACTATTGCCAGGAACTCAAGCTGCTGATCTATTGAAAGGTTTATTTATAGAAAACGATTTAAAGATGGCAGTTTCTGATGCTGATTTTGTCATCGAAGCCGTTCCAGAACTCATGGAATTAAAACAGGATCTATTCAAACAGTTGGGCGAATACTCTCCGGAACACGCCATTTTGGCAACTAACACCTCAACAATGAGCATTACTGAAATTGCGTCTACTTCCGGGAGAGACGATAAAGTAATTGGAATGCATTTTTTCACACCCATCATCGTTCTCAGGTTAATCGAGGTAATTAGAGGGCAAAAGACATCCGATGATACGTTCGAAAAATGCGTTGCAGTAGGAGAAAAATTACCTGCACTAAAAGGAAAGAAATTTATTGCTAAAATCAACAAGGAAAGCCCGGGTTTTATCGTTAATAGGTTAACAGTAACATCTAACTTATATCTTGACTGGCTTCTTGACGAGGCTGTGGAAAAAGGAATTCCCTTTGAAGCAATCGACGCTGATATAGGAAGCCTGCCTGGAATGGGCCCTTGCGCACGATTGGATTATTTAGGGCTCGACATCGTTTATAATGCGTTAAAGTATTTTGAATCCGCAGTTTCGCCCGATTTTGCTCCTGGAAAAACGCTCTCTCAACGGATCAAAGAAGGAAATTTAGGAAGAAAAACGGGATATGGGCTTTACGAATGGAAAGAAGGAAAACCAATTTTGAAACAAGTAAATGGAGCAGGTTTATTTGACCCAGAAATGTTTTTAGCCATTCAATTAAACGAAGGCTGTAAGCTTCTCGAAGAGGGGATAGTTTCGGGATATAAAATGATTGACGATACGATGATGGCAGGAATGGACATGCCCGGACCGTTTGGTGCGGGAAAAAGGAACTATACTAAATGGACCAAAATGCTAGAAGAATTTGTAGAGAAATCGGGAATTCAATATCTAAAACCTTGCGAGTTAATGAAAACCGGTGGATTTATCAAAATGCGAAAATAATAAAATCATGATAATATAAAAATAACATATATATCCTAAGAAATGATAGCATAAAGGGGATTCAGAAATTACTCATAACAACCAAAATACTGCTCCTAAAACTGGCTTCGAAAGAATTGTTGAGTTTATTAATAATCTAGAAATTAATCACCCTGTTGCCATTGCTGAAATTGTTGATCAAACTGGATTATCATGGACTTATGTGAAACGAATATTGAGCGAACAACTGAAAGATAAATACGATGGATTTAATCTTGAAAAGTCTGGAAACACGTGGATTACCTGGAAAGACCGCAATAAAATTATAAAGAAATTAGATGACACTTGTGGCGCTCTTTTAAAATAATTCTTAATACCCTTAATGCTCCAATGAATTTAAATAATGAATTTACTTCTTGATTATATAATTATATAATAAAAGTGTTTGAAAATGACTAATTCAAATCCAAAATGCAGTTATCATCCAAATAGAGACGCAGTCACTAAATGTGAGATGTGTGGGAAGCTTATCTGTGTTGAGTGTAAAAATGTTTATCAACAGCAACACTCTCATACTACTTCTAGCAGTTTTGATTCTGATTCTCTTAGCCATACCACTTATTCTTACACCCGACACGAGGTTTGCACTCCTTGCTTCTATGAAAGAAAAATAAAAGGATTAGAATCTCCTGGTAATTATTGCGTTATTATTTTTGGAATAATATTTACAGGGATAGCGAGCTTCATGACATACATGTTTATTAATTTTGCCGCAAATTGGGGGGGACCAGCCATGTTTTCACCCTTACCTTTTATTTTCATCCCAATAATCTTTATAATTATAGGCATTGGCATGATCCTAGGTGGAGTTCGAAGTAGGTTAACGGCACCTCAAAAAGTAGAAGCGCTGAAATTAAAAAAAGAGGAATTCTTTAAGAATTTATCCTCAACGCCCTCGATTACACAAGCAACTGTAAGCTCCGCTCCTTCAAGATACAAGACCTGCCCGTATTGTGGGGATAAAGTCGATAAAGATGAGAAGATCTGCGATAAATGCGGCGCGGAGATATAATAATCTTTTTTTTTCTAAATACTCACTAGGTTAAATCTTGATGCTTGCGCCCTCTATCTTCGAAATATTAAATAGTTTGAACTTTCAAACTAAATTAACCTAACTTTATATTTTATGTTTAATTTTACCAAATATTAAAAAGCAAGTCTCTACATGCTTTTTCACTAAAAATAAAGTGTACTCAAATGAAAGTTGAAAAATCAAGTCAAGATTTAGAAAACGAAGTAATCTATGCTGGGTTATGCATTCATTGCGGCTCATGCAATGCCTTTTGTCCACACATGGATTTTAATGAAAAAACAGGCGAAGCTTTTGTTGTAGACGAATGTGCTGAAACTGTTGGTCTTTGCTACAATTCTTGTCCAAGAAGTTTCTTACCCATAAACGAACTTGAGAAGAAATTGTTTGGTCAAACGAGAGTGGATTTAGCAGTAGGTGTTTATAAAGACATCATACAAGTTAAATCGTCTAATAACGAAAGCATATTATACAACCTCGTTGAAGCTGCTTTTAATGAAAAGATAATTGAAACGTTGGTTGTAAGGGATACAAAAAGTCAAAAACCACCTGTTTCATTTCCAAAAGTAGTAGATAGCGCCAAAGAGGCCAAAGCATTTATTCCCGAAAAAAGCATGGATAACACTGGACCATTAGTTACTGGAGTTGGGCAAGCATACAAGGATTACAAGAACAATATCGGTATTATCGCAAATCCATGTCACTTACAAGGTTTAGCGAAAATTCTCGCCAGCGATTTCAAGACTGGAGCAGAAAAAACATCTTTAAAAATAGGATTTGCATGCTCTTCTGGGGGATTAGCGGGCTGTAAGTATTGTACGGACTTTTCTGCAGAATTTTCAGATATCTCCTATTCTCCATGGGGTGCTGAAAAACCAAATGCAATGTTAATTATAAGGACAGAAATTGGCCAAAAAGTATTAGACGCTGCTAAAAAACAAAAGCTCATAGAAGTGACAAATGCCAATCCCGATCTTTCGGAAATGAAAAAATTCCTTAATAAAAAGCGTAAAAAGAACTTTAAGACGCTGGTAGGAACTGATTTAATCAAGGCCAAGTATTTAGACTTGAGCGTTGACGAATTAAAGGATATTTTGGAAGATTAAAGAAAATTTAATTTTCTCTTTTTATTTTTCTCTTATTTATTTTATTATTTTAGCACTCTATAAGCTTTTAGTATGGAGCGTGTTATAGTCTCAAAAACAAGCTTGTTGTTTTCTCCCGACTTTGAAGAGGTTTCAAAGAAATGGTCGATGTTATACGCTTTTTGAAATTCCTCTCCTTCAGAATACTGGACTGTTCTTTTTTCAGAGGCTAAATCCACTTTTCCGCCGCAAAGACAATAAATTGGATCAGAAGCATTTTCATTCACTATCTGGTACCATTCGACTAAATCCTCAAAACTAGTATAACGAGTAATATCATAAGCTAAAACGCACCCTTGAGCGCCTCTCGCATATCGAGGTAAGAAGAATCGAAATCTTTTCTCACCCGCAAAATCCCAGAGTTGTAATGTAACTTTATAAATATTTCCTTGATTATCATCAATGTCAAGCTTATAAGAAGCTAGATCTGTTCCAATCGTAATCTTTTGCCCAATAAATTTACCTGTTATTAAACGCTGAATCATAGTGCTCTTACCAACCCCACCATTGCCGACTACTACTATCTTCAGCGTAAATTTTTCTCTCGAAATTACATAATCACCGCATTGGTCAATCTTATAAGAGTATTTTAGTTCTCAGTATTTTTAATTACACTCTAAAATATGATATTTTTTTTCTATAAATACTATCTCTATTTATCTTTTTTAAATTTGCTATTAACCAAAAATCGATTTTTTATCGTTTTTCACTTAACGACTTAAGATTATCCTTAATGATTTCTTGAGCGTATTCAGGTAATGGTTCAAGAATTTCATTTAATTTATCGTAGCTAAAATTTTTTATATCTTTATAGCTTAAAAGGAGAAATAAAATTGCTGATAGAGGTGATATCACAATGACAACAATAGAGATATAGGAAAGCATCAACGGTCCTGAGGATTCAATTCCAGTACCGGGGAGCGTGCATGGTATTCCAATAGAAATACCCTGAAATATAAAGAAGGAAAAAAGGAGATTACACAGATTTAGAATTAAAAACAATAGTAAACTAAAAATTGATACGATCTTGAATGTCTTTAATTTTAATGAGGATAATGCTTCCTTTATATATGGATCATCAACAAAAATTTCAATCTTGCTATTTTTCCATGAATCAATAAAAATCCAATAAAATCCAAACGAATAAGCAAATAAAAAAAGAATATTAAAAAAAATGGTGTAATTATCAATGAGTTGGGGTCTGATATAAGATTCAGAACCAATCCAATATAGTAATACTAATTGAAGGAGTGCGCAAAAGTTTAATCGATCAGCGTGGCTTCTTTCCGATCCTAATGGATTATAAATGATATTCGCACTACTTAACCGGAATTTATTAGTGCTGATAAATCGGAAAATCAACGCAAAGCTAAAAGAAATGATAGGGAATATTATTAAAAACAAATTGGACCATTCTAGAGCCACGATAAAGAAAAACAACAAGAAGAACAGGATTAAATCTCGTAGCAAGGGTTCAGTTAATAATTTTCTCAATGATAAGTAATCTTCCTCACTCATTCTCTTATAAAATAAATGTTAATAAATAAATTTTAATAAATACATGAATTTTGAAATAGAGAATATAAAAAATTATCTAATCTGACATGGAATTTTGTCCCGAATGTGAAAGTATCTTACATCCCATAAAACATAATAAGTTGCTTTGTAAAAAATGTAATAGTTCTTTTAAATTAAAGGACGGAAAGCTAATTTTATTAAAAAAAAATAGCTCTTCCACGAAATCCCCAAAAAATAAAGAAGTTATTGAACGAAATGTGAAAAAGGTAAGAAAAAGCAACGAAAAAAGGAGTATTTTTAAGGATAAAGAGATCAAGATCATTTCAAATCCATCTCAACTCTCAAATAATTACTTAAAATTTTTTCCTTATTCAGTATTCAGGCAATCTCAAGAAAAGATCATAAAACAAATAGAAGAAAATGCAAGACAGCGGAAAAACATCTTATTGGTAGCACCTAATGGGACTGGTAAAACGATCATTGCTTTGAGCGCACTCCTCCCTATAGCTTTCGAAAGTAATTTGAAAATAATCTATATGTGCCGAACTCACTCTCAAAACGCAAGGGTGATTAAAGAATTAAAGAAGATTTCTTACTTCTTAAAGAAAAATAACATCGAGACTAAAGTGAATGGATTATCAATACGAGGAAGAAATGAGATGTGTTTAAACAAGACTTTACTCTCGATGAAAGCTAACCCAAAGGAAGCCATGTCTGTTTGCAGGGATCTACGAAACAATAGAAACTGCTCCCACTTCTTAAACCTCATTAAAAAGAAGAATGAATTAGACAATCCAACGCTTATCTCTCCTGAGTTATTTAATAAGCCCGTTGACGCAGAAGAACTCATAGAATTTTGTAAAGAAAAAAAGATCTGCCCCTACTTCTTGAGCAAGTTCTTACTAGAAGAAATGAAAGTGATAATATGTAATTACCAGTGGATTTTTAATCCGGGAATACGGGAAAACTTCATGAAATTTATTGGTCAAGAATTACAGAATTGCCTTATAATTCTGGATGAATGTCATAACATTATTGATGTAGCCACGGATGTAAATTCAGAAAGAATTTCACCATATTCCTTAAATTTATGTTTAAAAGATTTGGAAATGTATCGGTCTCCCTATAAAATGCAAGAATTTATCGATATTTTATCAGATCATCTAAATAAACAAAAAATGGCTCTTAAAATAGAAGAAAAACCAATTCACCCAGAAATATTTGTAGAACGCGTTTATAAAAAGCTGGGATTTTCTGATCTTAACGAATTTAAAAATTTCATTGGTGAGTTGTATGATTATAGCGTAGCAATCCACGATGAAAAAGTATCCAATGGAGAAATATCAAGAGATTATGTTGGTTCCTTGGCAGAATTCTGGTTAAAATGGTTGAAAGTATACATGCTTGACAATTATTTTTTCTGTTATTCAAATAAAGAAATAAAAAAAAAACGAAGCATAGCTCTTGAGATTGTTGCTTTAGATCCAAGAGAAATCGCCATACCCATATTAAAACAATGTTATGGATGTATAAATCTTTCGGGGACTGTAAATCCCTATGTATTCAATAATTTAATGGGTTTAAACGAAAGCGGAAAGAGTTATAAGGGAATTATAGCCGACTCGCCGTTTGAAAAGAAGAACATAAAAGCATTAATAGTTGAAGGTGTCGATACAAAACGTGAAAGCAGAAATCCAGGCATGTTTAAAAAAATGATTGAAAAGATAGATGAAGTACTTTATTGCACTCCTGCAAATGTTGGCGTTTTCTGCGCCTCGTATCAAATATTAAAAGGATTGTTATTAAATGGAATTGAGGCAGTAGTAAATAAAAGTAAAAAGAAATTGTTTATCGAAGAAAGAGGTTTGTCTGCTTCTGAAAACTCATTAATCGTGGAAGATTTTAAGTCAATGGCATCAAATGGCGGCGCTGTTCTTCTGGGAGTGTGTGGCGGAAGAAATTCTGAAGGTGAAGATTATCCTGGAGATTATATGAACGCTGTTATCATCGCGGGCTTTCCTTATCATTTACCTACGCCTCGAGTTAAGGCAAAAATTGAATATTACGATAAGGTTTTTGATAAACAAGGATGGGAATTTGCTTACTTATATCCTGCAATACAACGCGCAAATCAAGCTTCTGGACGCCCTATTAGAAAGTTAAAAGATAAGGGCGCCTTAGTTTTCATGGATTCAAGGTTTAGATCTCAATCAAGTTGGATATCAAATTGGGTAAGAGAAGAGCTCGAAATCATACCAGATAAAAAAAACGCCATTACCCAGAATTTATATCCCTTCTGGAATACTAAATAAGTTTTTTATTATATTTTTCTTTACCTTCCTTAGTTAAATTTTCGAATAGAATTATAATATCAATGTGAGAAAAATTGAGCGAACTTGTTTTAATTGAAGAAAATGAAGAAGGAACGATAACTACGCTTAAATTAAATCGGATGGATAAAAAAAATGCCTTCAATGTAGATTTATTTAATGCATTTAAGGAAGCTATTCAGAAGGTAGGGCAGTCCAATACACGAGTAGTAGTTATCACAGGACAAGAAAACGTGTTTTCTGCGGGTATTGACCTGCAAATGCTGGCAGGTGGCGACCTCTCCTCTATTGGAATAGATGATATTAAGAAACCCTCAAATTTTAGATTTTTTGTAAATACTTACATTCAACCAATTCTTGCTGCAATTGAGAAGATTGAGAAGCCTGTTATTGCAAGAATTAACGGCTATTGTTATGGTTTAGCACTAGAATTAGCCCTTGCTTGCGATTTTAGGTTTACTCTAGATTCTGCAACAATTAGCATGATTGAATCAAAAATTGGGATGAATCCTGACGTAGGAGGTACTATTAGACTTACGAGAATTGTTGGAATAGCAAACGCAAAAGATATAGTCATGACTGGAAGATCATTTGATGGAAATGAAGCATATAGATTAGGCGTAGTAAACGGCGTTGCAAGCAATTTAAACGAATTAGATGAACTGATTCAAAAATACGCAGATGAGTTAATAGATGCCGCCCCCTTAGCAGTTGGACTGAGCAAGAAACTCATCGATGATTTATACGGAAAAGATCTTGCGTTTGGAATGGAAATGGAAACCCTTGTGAGCTCTCAATTAGTGCAAACAAAAGATTTTATGGCCGGAGCAATAGCGAAACTTACAAAGAAAAAGCCAAAATGGAAAGGAAAGTAGAACTCTTATTATCTCATTCTCTTTTTATTTTAATTTTATCATATAGGTCTATTAACTTTAGAGAGACTATGTTCCATCGAAAATTGTTTTTTACTCTTTCAAGACAGTTTTTTCTGATCTTGAGATAATAATTCTTATCTAACAACACCCGCGATTTTATGATTTCGTCTGGAATTTGATTTATAATCTGTAAGGTTTCGATTTCACTGAAAGCACCGTTCTCACAAATTTGCACTAACTTGAATAGCGAAATTAACGCTGCAGTGAATTGAGTTGGATTGTTTTTTTGAATTAAAATGCCAGTGCCAATTTCAGGCTCAACTCTTATATCAATGACAGATTCTTGCAAACCACCAACCTTGGTTGCGATTACAGGTAGTTTTGATGCCATTGCTTCCAAGGCAATTATACCAAAAGGTTCCCACCTTGATAAAGCACAATAAGCATCAGCCACGATATGAGCTAGATGAAATAACTCTGCGGATAATCCAAAAATTATTCTTAAGTTATTAGGATATTTTTTTACATGCTCAGAATATTCCCTAATTTCTTGTAAGCTATATTCAGTTGGTAATATGAGAAAGAGGAATTTTGCATTAGGAATGGTCTTTATCACTTCTGGAATTGCTTCAAGAATGGTTTCGAATCCCTTTTGATGTGAAATTCTTCCTGTTGTTATTACTAGCGGTCCGGAATCGTCAAAAGCCATGTCTTTTCCGTTGTTAATATATGGATTATGAATTGCGATTTCTCTTATTGTTTCGAGCACTCTCGTTGAATTGATTAAAGGGCTCTGTTTCAGATGACCCAATTTGTAGGTAAGTAAATATCTTCGCATATCTTTATGAGTTATCTTAGTATCCTTCGTTAGTTTTAATATATCACGCATTTCCTCTCCGAAATTCTTCATTATCTGTTTATAAATTTCATCGTATTCCCAGTCACATCCGTCCCATACATAATCCGTTTTAAAATCAATTAATTCAAAGCCTAAGCTTGGTATTATGTCTGTTTCTAAATAAGATTCACTTACCGTAGTAACTAAATCGCATACAAATGCACCTATCTTTTCAACGGACGGTGGGTAGTAATCCTCGTCGATTGTAAATCTTTTTTCACAAATTGCATAGATTTCATTAAAAGTAAGATTTTTTCGGCCCTCTTTAGTGAGTATATTAATTGGTGTCTCTTCAATACCACAAACCTTGTAGAAATCAAACTCATATCTGGGCCATGTCAATAAATGAATTGTAATTATTGATGAGAGATCCAAATCATGTTTAGCTAACTCTTGTTTAATCCCAATAAAAGGAACAACAACGTGATAATCATGCAAATGAACGACATTAGGTAAATTGTCTTTCCATTTGTCAATTAAAAATTCTATATAACATCGCATGCCGATACTAAAAAGGCATACTTTCCCTGCGAATGAATCTGGATTGTAAACGATGGTATCATCTAAAAATTGTTTCGAAAAAGAATTATCTCCCGATAAGACAATTATATCTACATTATCTCTTCGAAATTTGTAAAACGAAATGGCGTAACTACTTTCATGGTCATTAATTCCAAAAAAAGAAGGATTAATTTGTCCAACACATTTCAGTGGCATTCTTTCACAAGGATACTCTTTTTTTAATCGTTCTATTTGACCGTGAGAGGGAATAAAAACAGTAATTTCGTATTTATCAGCTAAGCTTTTTGCTTGATTGGCGGGAACCTCACCTAAACCTCCAACCTTTACGAAACCCGCATATTCAAAAGTAAAAATCCAAAGCTTATCTTTTTTCACGGTCAATATAATTGAAAGAATCCAAGTTTGTATTTATATTCTTAATTGTGATTAATTATCCATGTTTTAAATAAAATATAATTATTAAAAGTTAATTAAATCTGGGCGAAGTTTAAGGCAATAACGACAAAAATATTAACAAGAATGAAACTAGTAATTTTTTCCTCTTGCGGGTATATCCCATCTAGCAAAAATTTCATCATCTTTAATGACGGTAAAATGATCGTATAGATTTACAGTTGTGCAGATATGAGAAGGGATGAGTTCAATTTTCTGACCTATTTCAAAATTATCATTCGGACTTGCTCTAAAGATTGAATGTTCTTCTGTCATTACTCTAATTCTACATTTAGGATATTTTTTAAAAATTGGATTTCCATTATCATTCGTGACTGCTTTTAATCCCGCATCAATCGTATATAATCTTTTTCCTGGGATGTTAGTAATTGTGCCCAGAATTGTAGCTGCAATCTCAAACTCTGGTACAATTCTATAGTGATGCTCGTCATTAAATACATAAGTGCCAGGTTGTAATTCTGTAATTCCTTCATATTTACCAGAGAATTTATATGTACCGGAATTGCTAGCAGTTAAGTATTCTATATTAAATCCATTTTTATTTAAGAGATCTCTGGTCTCTACCAAAAGTTGCATGCATTCTTCAGTTTGCTTTTTCCTCAAGTCATCATCGTGTACTGAGATAAGATGTCCTTCGTATCCTTGAAGTCCTACTATTTTTAAACCTTTTAAATTTTTAATAAAATTTGCGAATTCTAATGCTGGATCCCCCGGTTTAACTCCGTTCCTTCCAAGACCAACATCAACTTCAATTACGACTTCAAGTATTATTCCTTCCTTTAAAGCGTGTTCGTTTAAATCTAATACATTCTTTTCTGAATCCACACAAGTTCTTACTAAAGAATCTTTATTTAAATTAACCAATCTTTTTATTTGATTTATATCTATTACTTGATTTGCAATTAAGATATCATCAAATCCCTGTTGAGCAAAAACCTCCGCTTCACCTACTCTTGCAACGCAGATACCACTAGAGCCCGCATCAAGTTGTAATTTCCCTATAATTGGAGACTTGTGGGTTTTCGCATGTGGCCTTAGATTTACATTGTTTTCCTTGGTAAATTGTACCATTTTTTCAATATTTTTTTGCATTTTATCATAATCGATAATAAGAGCAGGTGTTGAAACTTTATCTATCCATTTTTTCACCATAATTAATCACTTCCCTCTCATATATAATTGATTCTTTTGATTTACTTATAATTTTTCAATTATCTTTTTATTATCCAGAATTTACAAGGCAATACAATAATAATTTTTAAGATTACTGAAAATTAATATTTAAAATCATAGTTCAAATTTATTTGACATTATTTTTAAAACTATATTTTTTTCTTAATAAGTATCATTTTTTTATAGAAATAATAAAAATAGTGAAGAATAGGTAATCTTTTAAGAGAAATTCAAAATTTATATAGTATCATTTATTAGTTTATTTAATATTTTAAAAAATATGGATTTTAAATGAAATTAGTGATTTTATTTTCAAAAATAACACAAATTTACCTCTCTAAAAATAAATCTGGAAGAACTAAACTTAGTTAACAATATATTGAAACTAATGCCAATAAATAATAAAAATTCTATAAACAAAAACTCATCTCCAGTTGATATTGTTTTCCAGAATCCCCTTCGTTTAGACATTATTTTATTATTACGTTTATATGATGAATTAAATGTCACCCAAATTAGTAAATTGCTTAATCGCAGTAAAGCAACGGTTGGAAGGCATTTAAAAGCATTACAAGAGGTTAAAATTCTTACATCTGAAGAAAAACAATCAAATAGAAAGATTAATCCATTATTTTACTCCCTTTCGAATCAAATTAACAAATTCTTTGAATTAAATATATTAGCAGATTTTAACATTTCAGAAGACATGGAAGAAAACAGGAAGAAATTCAAACAATCATTGAATTCTCTTAAAACAATATTAAGATTGTTACAGCACGCAATTGGTTTATTGAATCCGTTCTTAGAACATGTTGAGGGTAAACTAGAAGAGAAAGTCCTTGATTATGATTTTTTATCATACTTATTTCAAGAAACAGCTCTGAACCTTCATCATTTTTTAATTAGTGAAGAATATGAAGATGAATTATTTAAAATTTATAATGAATTCCGAGCAAATATTGAAGCATTAGAAGAAAAAAGTAAAATGGAAAAAGAACGTTCTTTAATATTTGTAGACTCTCTCCTTCCCTTAAGAGACATGCTTAAATATAGAGGTAAAAAAAAGGAATAATATTAGTTGAGTGATTAAAATGGTTGAATATAAAGACATTCTGGCTGCTTATAAGCGGGTTAAAGATGTTGTAAATAAAACACCAATTATGACTTCCAGAACATTAAATGAATTAACAAGTGCAGAAATTTATTTAAAATGTGAGAATTATCAGAGAATTGGCGCGTTTAAGATGCGGGGAGCATATAATACCATCTCACAATTAACTGAGGAGCAAAGAAAGAAAGGAGTAATTGCTCATTCAAGTGGAAATCATGCTCAAGCAGTTGCGCTCTCCGCCAAACTTTTGAACATAAAGGCAACGATTGTCATGCCTAATACGTCACCTCAAGTGAAAGTTAACGCAACAAGAGATACATATGGTGCTGAAGTAGTGATGTGTGAAAATACAATTGAAGCTCGCCATTCAACCACACAAGAATTAATTGATACATATGGTTATACTTTAGTACATCCTTACGATAATGATAATGTCATTGCAGGTGCTGGAACTGCTGCCTACGAATTATTAAATCAAGTAGAAAGTCTGGATATGGTGTTTGGTCCTGTTGGAGGGGGTGGATTGATAAGTGGAACCTCCCTCGCTGTTAAGGGGTTCAATTCAGATATAAAAGTATATGCTGTTGAACCTAAAAACGTTGATGATGCATATCGTTCAATTAAATCTGGAAAAATAGAAAGGAATAAAACTATTAATTCTATTGCCGATGGATTATTAACTAATTTAAGTGAAAGAACTTTTAATATAATAAAGAAAAACGTTGATAGAATAATTACTGTATCAGAACAAGAGATTCTTGATGCGATGCGATTTATTTGGGAACGGATGAAGATTATTGTAGAACCTTCGGGAGCTTGTTCGCTTGCAGGAGTACTATCTAGACAGATTCCAATTGAAAAAAAAAAAATTGGAGTAATTATTAGTGGTGGAAATATTGATCTCAATAATTTCTTTAATTTAATTCAAGATAGGATAAAATGAGGTTGTATCATGAAAATTGGATATATACAAAATTCACCCATTTTTGGAGAAGTAGAAAAGAACTTCACGCAGATAAATGAACTATCAAATGGAATTAAAGCAGATTTGATTGTTCTTCCTGAACTTTTTGCTACAGGTTATGCATTTACATCAAAAGAGGAAGCTAAAGAAATGGCTGAAGATGTTGATGGAATAACTGCAAATTTTCTTAAAGAAATTTCATATAACACTGGTGCAGTTTTAGTTGGTGGATTCATTGAAAAAGAAGGTTCAAACATCTTTAATGCCGCAATCATGGTTAGTGGCGATAAAATAATCAGCACTTATCGAAAAATACATCTATACTTTAAAGAAAAAAAGTGGTTTTCACCCGGAAATAGGCCATTTGAAGTCCATCAAGTAAATGACATGAATATTGGAATGATGATATGTTTTGATTGGATATTTCCAGAATCTATTAGGTCTCTCGCCTTATTAGGAGCAGACATTATAGCTCATTCTGCGAACCTTGTGCTCCCATATTGCCAAAAAGCTATGGTTAATCGTTGTCTTGAAAATAGAGTATTTGGTATTACAGCCAACCGGATTGGCTCTGAAAAGAGAGGCCAAGACGAATTTGAATTTACTGGAGGGAGTCGAATAACGGCAATAGATGGCGAAGTATTATCTTCTGCTCCAGAAAATGATGTTTCAGTAGATATCATTGAAATTGATATTATTAAAGCTCGAAATAAATCTCTTAACGAATATAACAATCTATTTGAAGATCGCAGGCCAAAATTGTATAAATTGTAATATTAAAATAAATAATGTATCATCTCTTTTTTTAGAACTTGATAAACATCTTATTTTATATATCAATTTTTAAAATTCTTAAAAATATATATAGTATCATGTATATCAATATCCATTAAATTGATGAAATAGATTTATAAAGAATAAAAGTGAAATTTTATTATTCAAAAAAAAAATGAAAGTGAATTCATAAATGCCTAGAGTTATTGATATGATTGTAGATATGGTTGCTGAAGCCGGGATAGATCATGTCTTCGGTTTACCAGGAGGAGTAACTCCATTTCTATTAGAAGAATTTTATAAAAAAAAGGATAAATTCACAACGATTATCGCCCGTCAAGAAGGTGCCGCAGCGATTATGGCAGATGTATACGGTCGAATAACTCGTAAACCGGGATTATTAATTGGACAAGGACCTTTTATTGCTACAAATGGAGGAGTAGGAATTATTGAAGCATATATGGCGGGATCTCCTATGGTTATCATAACTGATGCATCTGATTGGAATGGTATTAATCAACATGCTCCCTATCAATGTGGAACAGGCGAGTATGGATCTATAGATGTTCCTAATATTTTGCGTTCAATGACAAAATACACGACTGTCGCAACTAATCCACAAGAAGTAGTGTATGGTGTTGAACTTGCTATTAAACATGCCATATCTGGACGCCCAGGTCCTACATGTGTTATTGCTCGGTGGCAATCTATGGTTGGAGTTATAAAAAATCCAATGGAACTTAGACCCCCTCTACACGAATTATCAGGTTTATTAAAGGTAAGCCCTCCGTGTATCTCACTTGATGATGCTCAAGAAGTAGCTCGCTTTTTATTAGAAGCAGAAAGTCCCGTTCTAATATGCGGTCGCGGTATTCACGCCTCAAATGCTTACGATGAGTTACAAGAACTAGCTGAATTAATAGGGATACCCGTGGCTACGACTTATATGGGTAAAAGTAGTATTGCAGAAACACACGATCTTTCCTTAGGAGTTATGGGTGGATTAGCGCAAAAATTAGCAAATGATGCTATAAGAAGCGCAGATGTAATTCTAGCAGTAGGAACTTGCTTAGCCCCTGAAAATACTGATAATTGCTCAATTGAATTTATTGATCCAAGTCGTCAAAAGCTTATTCATGTGGATATTGACCCAAGAAACGCCGCATGGACTTATCCTGTTACGCTAGGAATCACATCAGATGCAAAATTAGCGTTAAAAACAATAATTAACGAGATCAAGATGGTATCACCCGAAATAAATGTAAAAGAAAGGATTGATTCTCTAAGAAAAAAAAAGGAAGACCCTGAAAACGAATATTATACGAGTAAATTTTATATATCTGATAATATTCCAATCGAACCCGAGAGGTTAGTAAAAGAAATAAATGAAATACTCAGTGAAGATGATGTTATAGTTGTAGATGCCGGAAATAGTAGAATGTGGTTTACAAAACTATTACAAACTAAGGCCACGGAGCAATTCATTGCAGGTGGTGGTGTTGCAGGGATGTGTTGGGGAACAAGTGCAGCATTAGCAACAAAACTGTTATATAAAGATAAACCTGTTGTTGAAATCTCAGGGGATGGTAGCATGTTAATGGGATTATATAATTGGTCAACAATGAAAGAGTTAAATCTTCCTCTTGCATATATAATTATGAACAATTCTGCACTTGGAAATGTTAGAGATTATCTTTCTCGTAAAGGGAGACCAATGACCGATGTACCAAAGACAAATTTTGCAAATATCGCAAATTCAATGGGAATTGAAGGAATTCGAGTTGAAGATCTAAGTGAGCTTAAACCAGCCCTTCAAAAAGCTTTTACCACGGATAAACCACTCGTGGTAGATGTAGTTGTAAGTCAAGGTACTAACCTCAGGATAAGACAATCTGTATAAAATATGATTAAAGGTGCTTCAAGAAATGGATTATGAAGAAATTCAGAGTAAGCTTAATGATATTATAAAAATGACTCCACATGCCATTCCAGATTCAGAAATGGCAGAAATACACAAAACAATCGAAAATAATTGTTTAAAATCAAGTTCGTTTTTCGATGAAATGGTTAATTGCATACCAGGTGGTACTCAACATCAAATGGTTATAAAACAACCATTCGCGGTAACAATGAAAAAATGCCTTGGTGCTCGTATGTGGGACGTAGATGATAACGAGTACATCGATTATTTAATGAGCGCAGGTGCATGTATCTTAGGACATTGCTATCCTCCTTTAAAAGAAGAAATAATTAAGATATATCACGATCAAGACCCAAATTTGTATTGGAACTCAGAATGGGAAGTTAAAGCCATAAAGGAAATAAAAAAAAATGTTCCGTCGATTGAACGCTTGCAGTATTTTCAATCAGGTACTGAAGCTGATATGGCTGCGATTCGCATTGCTCGAGTTTTCACGGGTAAGGAAAAAATCATAAAATTTGGAGGATCATATCACGGTTGGTCAGATCAACTCACATACGACATCCACATTCCTTTTTCCGGGAACATGGAATCAGATGGCATACCAAGGGGGTGTTATAAAGATACAGTATCACTTCCTCCAGGTGATTTGAAAGCGTTAGAGGTAAACCTAAAAAAATGGACTGAAAAAAGAAGTGGAGTTGCTGCAGTAATAGTCGAACCATTAGGCCCAGAATCGGGTGCCATTCCAACTCCCCCGGGATTTAACGAAGCCATACGTGAATTATGTGATAAATATGGAGTATTATTAATTTTTGACGAGGTCGTTACAGGTTTCAGGTTAGACCTTGGCGGGGCCCAAAAAGTTTTTGGTGTGAAACCCGACTTAACAGTATTCGGGAAAATTTTAACTCATGGATTTCCTTCTGCTGGAGCAGTAGGCGGTCGAGAAGACATCATGAATGTCATTACTGGAGATGTTGAAGCTGGTGGAAAACATGCCTTTGTTGGTGGAACCATTCGTGGTAATCCCCTGTCTGTTGCGTCAACATATTGGACTATCAAACTTATTGAAAAAAGCGATGCGATTAATAAAACAGCTAAAGCAACAGACGACTTGGTTAAAAAACTTAACGATTTATTTGAGCGGGACGGTCGTCCCTATTTTGCCCATAATTATAAATCTATATTGCATTTTGAGACGTATTCTCCGCTTTCAATGGATATAAGAATGCCGGAAAACATAGAAAAAGCAGTCTTTCGAAAAAAATGTGTCGACGAGATTGCTATAGCTATGCTGTCTCAGGGAATTATTACGAAATATGGGAATCGTGGATTTTGTTGCTTGTCTCATTCAGCTGAAGAGAATGATAAATTCATAGGAGCTTTCGAAAATGTCTTAAAAATAATACCAAAATAATGATAGAGGGATAAAAAATGAACATTTTAATAAAAAATGGAACTATTGTTGATGGTACTGGCGCAGACCGGTATGAATCGGATATATTAATAAAAAATGATGTCATCAAGAAAATTGGAAAGGATCTTAGCGAAGAAAATGCGGAATTAATTGATGCAGCAGGAAAGATCGTTAGTCCAGGATTTATCGACATACATAATCATGCCGATATGACTATATTAGACCTTCCTCGAATTGAAGCATATATTCTTCAAGGAGTGACTACCTTTGCCGGGGGAATGTGTGGATTTGGCATAGCACCTGCTAATGAACAGGTTAAAATTTATTACTCAAATATAGCTAGTAGGCTTCTCTCAGTAAATCCAAAACTTTGCGACGATTTAGAATCGTTTTCGAAGAAAGTCAAAGACAAGGGAATCTCAATAAACATTGCGTATTTTGTTCCTCAAGGAAATGTTCGCGCTCTTGAATTAGGAGCAAGTGAGAAACCAGCAGATGAAGAAGAAATTAAAAGAATGCAAGAGACTGTGAGGAAACACATGGACGCAGGAGCGTTTGGAATGAGTACTGGTTTAGTATATCCTCCCGGCTCAGTTTCCAGTACTGAAGAAATAATAGAGCTTGCTAAAGTTGTTGGCGAATGTGATGGAGTATACATGTCTCATATGAGAAATGAAGGATCAGAAATAATAGAAGTAGGCATGAATGAATTAATTAGAATTGCGCGGGAGGCAAAGTGTAGAGCTCATATTTCACATTGGAGCGTGATTAGCAGCACAACCGAAGAAATGACGCCCAAAATAATTAAAGTCATGGAGGACGCACAAGCAGAAGGTTTGGATATAACGGCAGATATTACCGTGTATGAAGATGCTGTCACCCCTTTAGCTTTTATAATGTTTAATACATGGGTATTTGAAAATTACGAAAAAAATCTCACAGATCCTAAGACAAGAAAGCAAATTTTAGATGAAATGTTCCAAAAATTGTTTTCGATGTTTTTGGCTGATGCTCCTAGATTCATTAAACTGATACCTAAGTTCTTACTTAAGAAGTTAATAATACCTGTATTAGCCAAAAAGGTAACCATTTTAAGTTGCCCAAATAATTCAGATATTCAAGGAAAATTAATTTATGACGCATTAAAAGAATATTATCCCGATAAAAACATCCGTGAAGCGTTTTTAGACTTAATGAGGGACGAAGAAGGGGGGATCATCATTACTCTAAAAACTAAAAAAGAAGAAATAGGAATGATCCCATTATATAAACGCCCCTATGTCTGTTCAAGTTCTGATGGAATATTAGTAGTAAATCCTAAACAGAACGAACACCCGAGAAATTACGGATCATTCCCGAGAGTTATCCAAAGATGGGTTCGAGAGAAAGGATATGTTTCTTTAGAAACTGCAATAAAAAAAATGACCTCTTTACCAGCTGAAATTTTAAAATTACAAGACAGGGGCATTCTTAAAGAAGGTTTCAAAGCCGATATCGTGGTTTTTAATTATGATGAGATAAAAGAGAAGGGGACTCTGGAAAATGGACGTCAATTTCCTGAAGGAATTGATCATGTCATCGTAAACGGAGTGATAACTGCTTCTTACGGCAACCATTTGGGTGTCTTAAATGGTCAAGTGCTAAGAAAGAAGAGGTAATTTGCATGTTAGGAAAGGATGAAATATTTAATGAAGAAAAATTGACGCTTAAGGACAAGATATATTTCAGTGCGGGCTATTTAGGAACTAATGCCACCAGCGGTTTATTCATGTCCTCGCTTATTATTTTTTATAGGGAACAACTGCTTCTTCCAGAAATATACATTTTTTGGGCATACATGTTGTTTATAGTGTGGAATGCCGTTAACGATCCATTATTTGGGTGGTTATCTGATAGAACATCAACAAAATGGGGGAGGAGAATCCCTTATTTAATGATTTGTGCTCCAATTCTAGCATTTTCATTCTTCCTCATGTGGGCAAGTCCTCATACAGATGTTATTGGAGATGTGCCAGTTTTTATTTGGATGACATTATCAATGTTATTGTTTGATACAGCATTTACTGCCGCCAATATCGCTTTAAATTCGTTGAGCCAAGAAATTACAATGGTTCATAAAGAACGGGCAAATCTCCAAGTAATTGTAATGGCTTTTGGTTTAGTGGGAATGCTAATGGCATTACTTTTACCAATGACATTTTTAGACATGCCTGGCTCTTCTGGTTTCCTTTTTATGGCATTAATTATATCGATCGCCCAATTAATATCAATGTGGATTGTAGCGTTTAAAGTAAATGAACGTCTCGAATTTTCCCACGTGGACGACCCATTAAGCTTTATCGATTCAATGAAACACACCTTTAGGAGTAAAGCTTTCCTCATCACTGTCTCAATGAATTTTTGTGTCATTTTCGTAAACAACTCGTTGTTAGAAAATCTATTTTTCTTTATATATTACGCATTTGAAGGATTAGACGAGACTTTGGTGTTAATAATGATAGTTCTTTCACTTCTGGTGGGAATCTTTTCAGGGATTTATTACTTCATAAAACTAAACAAAAAGAAGGGTTTAAAAATAACCATGACGAGTTCGTTACTCTCTATGGGATTCGGATTGATATTAATAGGCATTTTACCGGGATTTTTTTCCATAATCGGATTCTTCTTAACCGGTTTTGGTTTTTTTGGGGCGCTTTCTTTAATTACCACCATTTTCGGGCATATAGCTGACGAAGACGAAGTGAAGACCGGGATCCGACGCGAAGCGGCCATATTTGGGGCAAATGCCTTTGTAACTAAACCCGCTCAATCTATTGCAGGTGGATTTACAGCCCTAATGTTATTATTCTTTCAATATCAAGAACCAATTGACGGAGTACGACAGATACAATCTGCTTTTACGGTTCTTGGTTTGAGATTAACAATTGGAATAATACCTGGAATAATCATATTATTAGGGGCCTTAATCTTTAGTTTTTTTCCCATTTATGGGCAGTATTATGAGGAAATAAAATCAAAAATGAGTAGCATTCAAAAAGCAAGGAAGGATAAATATATTCAAAATGTAAAGAAAACATAAAAAAATGACTCTAAAATATTTTTTTTACAAGAACTGCCCCTTTATTATAGGTATTTTAGGGTGGTGTTATTACCTAATCTTTGTTTTTACTTTTTTCCCATACATTAATTATTTAGCCTTATCAGGGCTTACAGTAACGTTACCATCACTTCTTCTTATATTAAGGAAGAGAAACAGGAATAATTGGCGCCCTATTCTGCGGAGAAGGCTTATAATTACTGGTTTTTCGTTAGGTTTAATATTATTCATTCTCTTTCCTAATCTGATTAGAATTCCGTCTCAAATTTACCGAAGAGTGGATAGGTGTAATTCGCTAATTACTCCTTATGATCCACATGTTATAGCGTTCCGCGATGACTTTATTACTGATCAAGGAGGGCTCGCAGCTTTTAATAGTCTCCCTTTACAACAGCAATTAGATAATTTAGACCATTACGTGCATCAAGAAATTATATGGACTGAAGACCTTAGAACCAAATTAATGGCAGGCGATTTAAGCACGCCTGCAGAAGCCATTATCGCGGGAAAGGACGATTGTAGGGGACAAGCAGTAGTTACAGTTTCAGTATTGTTAAATCTGGGCTATGATGCGTGGGTAGTTGAGATGCCGTGGCATTTTTGGACGATGGTATACGATTCAGGGAATGAATATCCCGTAAATCAATATGGTAGTAAAAATTCCACGATTCAGTATCCAATTCTCTTGATTTGGAATAACCAAGGTTATAAGTATATTCGCGATCCTTTAGGAACCTATTTAGCAACAATGGGATCATCGCCGAATTTTTATGATTATATCATTACATTAGGTCCAGTGGTGTTTTTGGTAGGGGTATTATTAGGATTCGGAGCGGCTTGTTATTCAACGGTTTCTATGGGGGATTTTAGAAAGTGTCTTAAGAAAAACAAAAAAGCACTATCAAGATTTAAAATGCGGCTCTTTATAAGCATTTTTGCCTCTTTAGGACTCATGGGATTGCTTTCAATACTATTTTTTACACCTTTTGTCAATTTCGGAGGTTTGTATTTATTTGTGTTTGGTTTCATGGTGATTTTTACCTTGCTAAACATTGAGGAGATTAACGATAAGCTTGACAAATTAGAAATAATGAAGAGTAAGTAAATTAGACTTTACATACGTAAATAATTATATAAAATATTAATATTTACCTTTATTTTCTAAATAAATAAGTATTTCATATTAAATTAAAGGAAAATTATTAATGACTGAAATTTCAAACAACTCAACCTCCTCAAGCGGTACCCGCTCGAAAAGATACATGATGTTTCTTGTTTTCTATATGATCTGTTATGAAATCTTTGATACTTATACCTGTAGCTATTACTTAGCGATCAATTCCTATATATACGCTGATTTTGGAATTGGCCCTACTATATGGTATTTTATGATAGCAATTGCTTCTATTGGATACTTTTTCGCAATCATAATGCAATTTTTAGCAGACAAAGTAGGACGAAGACCTATGATGTTTTTCGTTTTTTTTGGAATGGGGCTCTCAAGTTTTCTTCTTGGATTCGCCCGAGATCCAATCACGTTCACGCTCTTGATGTTTTTCATGTTTATATTCTTTACTTCTGATATATGGGGGATTGCAATGTCAGAAGAAGCACCTCCCGATAAAAGGGCAAAATACACGTCCTTTATATTGGCTATAGGAATAATAGCATCGGTTTCTATCCCCATCATTAGGGATTTCTTCATTTATCCAGATCCAAGTGGTGCTCCAAGACAAACATGGGAAAACATGGCTTTCTTTGGAGGTGTAGCAATGATCCTTGCTTTTTTAGGTTATTTCATGAAAGAAACCCGGGCTTATGAAAAAATGAAGGAAAACAAAATCGGATCAACGCGATTTACCAAAGAAAATATTAAGAATACCTTGATAAAACCTTTTCAAGGAAAAAACAGGAGCATAGTTATCGTGTTTATCATAGTTGGATTTATTTTAGGAATTAACTATGCAAGCTTGCATTCTTTAGAGGGCTTAGTATCAGACGTTTTTTATCAAGATTTGTGGAACATCGCTCTATACGGTGCAGGTGCAGGGAGCCTTTTTACTTTTGCAATGATAGGAGTGCTTTCAGATAAAATTGGACGGAAAAAAGTCTTATATTTTTATGCCATAACTCTATTTTTAGCCACGATTTTCATATTTATATCGATTGAAACCCTGTCAATACCCCTAATAATGTTCTCAGTCTTTTTAATGAACGGTTTCTTCTGGGGATTAGGCTCTATATCAAGGTTAATGGCTCTCGAAAGTTTTGATACGGACATTAGAGCGTATGGTTCGGGATGGAGATCATTTTCATATGCGTTAGGATTAACAATCGGCTCTGCTCTTTCTGGATTAATGACTCTTGTATTAGATCTTCATTATATCTATATAATTAACGCTCTTGCCATTATTATATTGATTCCGGTATTAGTATGGAAATATGTGCCAGAGACAACGGGTAAAGTACTAGTAAACGAATAGTTTTATTATATACTCTATACTATATAATTACTATCGTAACTTTAAAAATCAATAGAGTGCTAGAAAAATGTGTGATACTTATGTAGCGTTAGGACACGCAACAAAAAATGGTAATGTAATATTTGGAAAAAATAGCGATAGGCGAGGTAACGAAGCTCAATTAATCACATATGTTCCGAGAAAGTCTTATTCTACGGGGGAGGTGTTGAAATGCACTCACATTGAGATTCCGCAAGTCTCAGAAACTGCAGCAGTTATACTAAGCCAACCATATTGGATGTATGGCGCTGAAATGGGTGCTAACGAGCATGGGGTAGTAATTGGAAACGAAGCGGTGTCCTCAAAAGAACCTCTCAGAGACACAGGATTATTGGGGATGGATATTCTGAGGTTAGGTCTTGAAAGGAGTAAATCAGCTAAAGAAGCGTTAAATATAATGATAGATTTACTAGAAAAACACGGGCAGGGAGGTATACATAACGAGAAAGGGCTTAACTATCACAATTCTTATATCATTGCAGATTCAAGCGAAGCATATGTCATTGAAGCTGTTGGTGAGTGGTGGATTGTGGAAAATGTAAAGGATGTTAGATCCATTTCTAATAATATTTCGATAAGAGGTAAGGGAGACCGGAGAAAAGAGGGAATAATCCAACACGCAATAGAAAGGGGATATTGTAAGGACGAAGATTCCTTTGACTTCATGCTTACATTTACAGATCACGAGTTACCAGAAAAATTTCCTCCCGACACTCGCGATGGGTGTTCTTTAAAGCAATTAAACGATAATAAAGGAAACATAACAGTCGAAATGATAATGAATTTTCTAAGAACGCACGAACCTGCAGGAATATGCATGCATGGTCGATATAATCAATCAGTGGGCTCTCAAGTATCAGAATTAAAACAGGGGAATAAAAAATCAATCCATTGGTTCACGGGAAGTACAATTCCTTGTCTGGGCATTTTTAAACCATATATGTTCCCTATAGATGGTCAGAATGTATTGGAACCAGGTCCATATTCCGATATAAACAAGGAATGGTTTTGGAGTAAACATTCTAAATTCGTTAAGCCATTACGAGCGAATCCTCAATTAGAAAATGAAGAGAGATCTGCCTATTATCAAAAAATTCAACCTATAGAAAAAGAAATTTTAAAGGAAGTTGAAAATTTAATTAACCAAGAAGGAGAGATCTCAGAACAAGAATTATTTAGCAAGATTAAAGTCATAAATAACGAAGCGTGGAAAAAGAGCTTAGAAACCATAGAATAATGTGTGACACCTTTATTGCTCTTGGTAATTCAACCCAAGATGGAAGCGTGATTTTTGGAAAAAATAGCGATAGACCCGATTCAGAAGTTCAATTAATAACTTACAATCCGTCTATGAAGTATTCAAAAGGCGAAGAGCTTCAATGTACTTATATATCCATTCCCCAAGCAAGTGAAACCACAGCAGTTATTTTAAGCCAACCCTGGTGGATGTGGGGCGCAGAAATGGGCGCTAATGAACATTCTGTAGTAATTGGGAATGAGGCCGTGGGTACTTTAGAACCCTTAAGGCGTACAGGATTATTAGGGATGGATTTACTAAGACTGGGTCTTGAAAGAGGTAAATCTGCTAAAGACGCTCTAAATGTAATTATTAACTTATTAGAAAAACATGGACAGGGCGGAGGCTGTGCATATAACGATCCGAGTTGGATGTATCATAATTCTTTCATTATTGCTGATACAAGCGAAGCATATATATTAGAGACCGCAGATGAATGGTGGATTGTCGAGCAAGTTCAAAATGTCAGATCTATTTCAAATGGCATATCTATAAGAGGTAAAGGTGATATCAGAAAAAAAGGAATCGTCCAATATGCTATACAAAGCGGATATTGTAAAGATGATGAAGATTTCGATTTTGCGTCTACCTTTTCTGGCTCTTATATCTCTGAAACACCTTCACCTTATTCTAGAGGTGGAAAGTCAACCATAATGCTGAATAAAATCAAGGGAACTATTTCGCCTGAACTCATGATGGGTTTTTTAAGAGAACACGATGCAGGAATATGCATGCATGGGGGTTTCGAATCTACAGGTTCTCAAGTTTCACATCTTAGAAAGGACAAGACATCCGTTCATTGGTTCACGGGAACCACGCTCCCTTGCTTGAGTAATTTCAAGCCCTATGTTTTTCCCATAGAAGGGCAAGAAGTACTTAAACCCGGACCTTATTTAAAAAAAAATCCAGATTGGTTTTGGAGCAAGCACACTAATTATATAGAGTCGTATAAGGGATATTCATTAAACGCTGGTAAGGGTAACTACATGAAATCGCTAAAAACTATTGAAAGAAAGTCTATTGATAATGTAAATTCCTTGATCTCCCAAGAAGAACAAAAATCTGTCGTTAATTTTGTTGAAGAAATAAAGAGCATGAATAAAGAAGCCTGGGAAGAAATGGAAAAATTATTAAATTCTTAAACATTTTCTCCTATATCTTAGATAATTAGAAACGCTTATCATAGAGGTTTTTACATGTCGACAAACAAGCTAGAACAAATCGGAATGGAAGGAGTAATTTCAAACTATAAACGAGGACGCCACACCCTACATCCAAAACACTGCATATTAGTATTTCCTAATATCAAGACAAGAGATGATGCGAATAAATTGATAGGAAGAACTGTCGTTTGGACGACTTCTTCTGGGAAGGATCTAAAAGGGACTATCACACGAGCTCATGGAAATAGCGGCGCTTTAAGAGCCCATTTTAAGAAAGCGGGAGTTCCAGGACAAGCACTTGGTACAAAAATAAAAATTATCAAGTAATCTATTTTTCCTAATACCTTTTATTTAGCAACTACAGCTTTTTAGAATCTCTTTTCCTCCACAACATCACAATAATACACTTTATTATATAGTGAATTTCATCTTTACTTTATAGATAACGCGATTTTTATAAAATTAGGTTAGGTTTAGATAAAAAGCATGTCAGCAAGCGATTATTCCGATCTACAATTGTGCAAGTTTTGTCAGCGAACAACAAAGCTGTCTTATTATTGCGAGGATTGTGGGACGTCGTGTTGTGCTGATTGCTTACACGAGGAGAAAATTGAATATTTTGTTTGTCAAGAATGTGATTCAAAAAACATTGAGATTTTGGATTCGGGTGGACGGAAAGTATGCAAGGATTGTGGTCAAGAAGCAATAGTTAAAGCATCTCAGAAATTTAAGGAATGTGGTAAATGTCACTCTCATAAGATTATTAATATATACGAAAAAAAAGAAAAGCTAGAGCAACAATTCTTAGAAATAATTCAGAATTCTCGTTCTTTTGTTGAGCCTTTTCTTGAACTTAGAAATAAACTTATAGTTCTTAGAGATAAGCTTAAAGCAGCTCGAGCTCCTCCAATCAGGTGTTATCATTTCCCGAGAATGGAATCAGATTTATATGAACTCTTTAAATTATTTAACACCATAGTAGATAACTTGCTTGAAAAAATCAATGTTCATTTTCAACATTTTGCGATAAATAAAGAATATTTCTTTGATATTTACATGCAACCTAATTCTAACATAAAAATTATTGAGGGCATATTGGAAAATTTGGTTCGAAGTTATGAGTCGATACAGGAGTTCATTGTACATGGTGTAAAAACTATAAACGAATCCATCGAGACTAACCAGATAAATCTTCAATTCATTGACGAGATAAATGTTCATTTTTCCTCTTATCAAAGTTTTTTAAGCCTAGCAGAAAACGAAAAACCCGTTTTTGCCATTAATGCAAAACTAATTAATGGTTTTAACAGTCAAGAATTGCTGAATAAAAGCAAGGGTACGCTGTTTATCACAACTTTCGATTTATCCTTTGTTCACGAACACGGGCTCCTCAAGAAAAAGCAAGATATCTTGATTAAAGCACCAGTAGAAGATTTAATTAGGATTAAAGAAAAAGGAAAGATATTCAAGAGATTATATTTAGAGTTTGCGTATGGAAAATATGAATTCACGCTTCCTTCTAATACAATAAAGAAAGTTATTGAATATATACTTTTAGCAAGAACTTTTGACGAGACTACGAAACATAACAAGGACCATGTAGATAAACTACAAGAAATTAATATTGATCTAACTGATTTGGTTAATTTCATAGAAGAAAGTATTAACTCATTTTTCAGCTTAAAATGTCAATATAACCAGAAGATGAACTACGATCAGAAACTTCAAAACGAAATAAGCAATAACAATCGCCAATTCCTACAAGATTTTCATTTTCAACCAACTTCAATGCAATATAGCAGTCCACAAAAACAAATGCAATACGATAATCCCCAAGAACACTTACAATATAATGGTTTCAACGGTCAAATGCAATATCGTGGTTTACAGGAACAGTCCCGAAATCCGCAGGCATATTATCAAAATTTACCACCAATTTTCCAAAATAGTCCTGATCAATACCGAACTAATTATGAACCAGTATCAGATAATTCAAGGTATTACAGACAAAGTGGTTATTTCAATCCTCAAGAAAGAATCTCTCAAGGACCTCCTCATAACTGTTCGAATAGTTATGATAATAACATGAGACAACCACAATATCCCGATTATCCTGCCTTTGAAAGAGGAATCAGATGGCAAAATGAGCCAGATTTGGAAGAAAGAAATTATCTCATGAAAAGATTGGAAAGAGTACAAAAAGTCGACAATCAACCTCCCTACCACGCTTTTAATACCACAAATAAATGGTTTAATAAAGCAGGGCTAAATAGACGAGATCCACGCGAATTCTCTCCTGAATTGGAACCGTCAATTCCAAACTTGTACGATAATCACTTATCTGACTTATTTGTTTCACGTCGCCCTTCAAATGATTACGATTATCCTTCTTCAACCAATAATTCGTATGAAAAAAATAGAAGTAAGCGCAAAAAAATGAGCGAATTAAAACAGGAACGTTATGGTTTGAAGGAGACTATAAAAAAACTGGAAGATAAATTCGATCAAGGAAATATTTCTGAAGTAGATTATTTTAGAACCTATAAAAGCCTACAAAAGCAGCTCTACTTGATTGATAAAAAGATAAACTCGTTAAATGCCAGCATGTAAGGTAACAATTAAATCCCCAAAATTTTAAGATTTATATTTTGTATCCTCTTTATTTATGATATGAATGATTTGAAGGAAGGACTTTTTACAACAGTTGTTGGGAGCTTGCCATTAGAAAATACGCTCGATAACATGAAAAAGGGATTTAACGATTTAATTAATATTGGTATTGATTATCCTTGTTATCCCCAATTAGTTAACATGAATTCGATGTTTTTATCGCCCCTCTCTGAGCTTATCGATCCATTGAAAAGAGATAACGAGAGTTTCTATCTAAGCGATAATTTTAAAACCCCAGACAAACTTGTTGCGCTTGAATATGGAGAATTTATCATCAACTTTTTAAAAGAGTATCCTCAGCTCATGGGAAAAATAAGAGGCACTAAAGCGTGTCTAACAGGACCGTTCACTTTAACCGGAGAGATAATTTTGCGCGATCAAATAGCCAAAGGAGTAGAACCAAAGATCTTCAAGGAACCTAGAGCAATCATGGTTGAATCACTGGTTGAAACGTTTGCAGATATCATGAAGCGAATCGGTAAAGCATATAACGACCTGGGGATTAAAATAATATCCATGGATGAACCCACCTTAGGCTTAATCGTTGGAAGAAAGCCTCATTTTCATACCGAAGAATTTATTATCGAGATGTTAAACAGGGCTATATCAGAAATAAAAGGAATGTCATCAATTCATATCTGCGGAAGAATAAGTCCTGCATTGCGAGATATTATCTTGCAAACGGATGTAAAAATAATGGACCACGAATTTAGAACAAGCGAGGGCAATTTTAAAACGTTCGAAAAAAGTCATTTTGAGAACACGGACAAATATCTAGCGATGGGTACAGTGGAAACTAAAGTAATCCCAATTAAAGATGGAAAATTGACGGATTACGTTGAAGATATTAACTTCCTCAAGAATTGGATTAAAAAGGGGATTGACCATTTCGGAAAAGAAAATTTAGTGATAAAACCTGACTGTGGTATGGGTCCCCTGCTTGGAACGTTTGGTCAGGAGTTAGGGTACGAAATAGCTACGAGAAAATTGAATAACATGGTTTTAGCACTTAATCAAATAAAGAAGGAGTTATAGGGATCAGAAATTTTTTTGTACCTTTAAGTTATTTTCCTTAGGATTACACATACATGTAAATTTAAATATCCTTAAAGAGATATTTATAATAATTGCTTATTTTTAAAAAGCGATATAAATTAATGAGGCTAATAACATGGATTTGGGCATGCTAATTTATTATTTAATAGTCACACCTTTTGCTTATGCTGGTTATCTTTTTTTTTTCAAGTACCGATATAAAATGAAAAAGCAATCACTTGAATTTAAAGTTTCTTTCTACATGATCGCTTGTATAGTAATTATAGTAGAAGTCCTTTATCTCATGGATCTTTTTCACAAAAATGTCATTTTAACAGCAATTCTTTTCCCAATGGGAACAGTTGGAGTTTTTATGGCCTTTCCATATAGCATAAAAACCATTCGAAGACAAGAAGAAACCATCAAACAAAAAACTGAAGATTTAACTGCAATCTTAAGCACTAGTTCAGGGGCCTCTGTTAATATCACGAATAATACGGCAGAATTAGCAGCAAGTGCAAGAGAAATAAACGCTTCAGCTGAAGAAATAAATAACACCATTTTGGATATAGCAAATAAAGCAAAAAAGCAAAGCGAAACTTTTAAAGAAATGACCGAAATGACCAAAAAAATAAAAGATATAACTAAGGTCATCACTAATATTTCAAATCAAACAAACCTATTGGCGTTAAACGCAAGTATCGAGGCAGGACGAGCAGGTGAGCAAGGGCGGGGTTTTGCGGTCGTTGCTGATAGAGTGCAGAAATTAGCAGAAGAATCAAAAGGCGCTGTGGAAGAAACAAACGAGATCGTTAACATCGTTACAGAAATGATCGAAATCGCTTCTATGGACATTCAAGAAATTTCAGACGCTATGGTAGGTATTAGTTCTTCCACGGACGAACAAACAGCTTCAATAGAGGAAGTCTCTACTACAATAAATGTATTGAAATATGAGACTGAAAAATTGAGTGAACCTTTGGTTAAATTTACTAGCGCGAAATAATCAAAAACAGCACATTTAAAATACGATCATTTATAAAAACCTTCTTTATTTGATTATTATGAAAAAAATCAAAGTATTAATCACTGGAGCCTTTGGTAATCTTGGAATCAACACACTTCAAGCCCTTTTTGAGAATCCGCAAGCTGAAATAACCGTATTTATTAGAAAATCGAAAGAAAAGGAGAAGATAGCAAAAAGATTATGGAAAAAAGGAGATTTTAAGATAGTTTGGGGTGATATTCGCGATAAAGATTCCGTATTAAAGGCTGTCGATGGACAAGATTGCATAATACATCTAGCTGCTCTTTTAGTCCCAAAAACAGAAGAAAATCCAACTCTCTGTAGAGAGATTAATGTAGAAGGATTAGTCAACGTCATTGAAGCCGCTGAACGCCAAAATCCCATGCCACGATTTATATTTTCTAGTAGCATCACCGTCATGGGGCTTGCAAATCCAGATCATCCTCCCTGGAAAGTAACTGATCCCTTGATCCCATCAAATGAATATAGTAAATCTAAGATAGAAGGCGAAAAATTACTCCGAGAAAGTAAGCTCCCTTGGGTAATTTTTCGGATTTCGCTGTCCCCGCCCTTCGAGGTCACAGATTACATGATGAAGAATCTGTTTGAAATTCCCTTGGATCAGAAGCTTGAATTACTCCATCCTGAGGACGCAGGAGTCGCCTTATCTCATGCAATTGATGCAGATGTTGTTAAAAAGATTCTGTTCCTCGCTGGAGGCGAAAGCTGCCGCCTTACACAACGGGAGTACTTAACAAAACAATTTCATGTTCTCAAAATGCTAATGCTCCCTGAATCGGCCTTTCGGGTGCCAAAATCTCCTGACGAATGGGCTTTCATGAATTGGATGGAAACAGAAGAATCAGAACGTCTTTTGAACTACCAGAAACATTCTTTCAATGATTATTTGGAAGAATATAAAGAATATATTGGATTCAAGCGTCACATAATTAAACTGGTTAAGAAAAAGGTTTTAGAGACGATGTTGAAGACATCTCCCTATTATAAAAAACAATGAAATAAACGAGCAATTCAAAATATTAGCCCTAAAATTAATCAGCAAGAAGCTCGCCAAGTTTATTATCAATTATTCTATCTATTTTATCTTGAATATCTTGTTTTATATTAGAAGTATCTTTTAGGACGGGTTTTGTTTCTATAAAAATGGCTGTAACTAATTGCCTAATTAAATTATGGTTTATCTCTCCTTTATTCACGAACACGAAATAGATAACCTTCTCTACTCCGAAAAGTTCCTTAGTCACCGTAACTAAATTAGACATATCCTTAGACGTTCCAAATGATATCGTGGCTATTTCTTCTTTAAATAAAGTCTTTCCAAGCGTACCTATTGCAGAAATTAACCCACTTAAAAGTATTGGATCAATTTCAATGAAGTTTTTGTCAATACGCTTGGCGTAAAATGGGTATCCCCGATTATCACAAATAAGTATGGACTTTATAATTGTAAAAACCTTTTAAAAATCTTTGAATAATGATATAGTTATATAAGAAAATCATGGACACTATTTAAATTAATATTATATCATTTATATATAAAATAATGGTTATTGAAAGAATAGCATGAAAAAAGAATTAGGTATTGAGTTCTTTCTTAAGTTTTTCAATTTCATCTTGTACTGCCTGTTTTGATGTTGCACCAGCTTCTTCAATAGTTACTTCTTCGTCAGGGATGTACTCCAAATCTCCTTCTGGAATGCTCGGCATCTCCCCGCCTTGTTCAAGTAACATTTCGGTTTCTAACTGATTTAATTCGCTAGTGACATCGATTCCAAGATCAATCTCTAGATCTCCGCCCATTATTTCAGCGGATTCTTCGATTTCCGAAACGTAAGCATCAGCTTCCTCTGAGATTTCTGCAATCTTGGTAGGAGACGCTTTAACCGCAATGTCCTTCAATTCGTCCCTAATTCCACCCATCAAATTACCAGTAGAGAGAATGATCTTGCCCTCTTGTATGGCGTCTATTTGACGTTCTATTTTAAGTCGCATGTTATTTGCACGATCAACCTTCATTGAATATTGCTTGTATTGGATGAGGTAATTCTTTGCTCGATCTTTTTCTCCTCTTTTTAAAGCAATTTTGGCGTTTTTACGACTTATATCGGCTTTTTTGGAATAGCTCCTGTTAATTAAACTTAATCTTTGAATATGGGATTTAGCAGTAGTAATCATTTTTTCGCTAGACTCCCCTTTCTTCGGAAATAATTTTTTCTTGAGCCCCACTTTTAATTCGACTCCATTTTTTGTAGTTTTAGTGTACTATTATTATAATAATTTTATTAACTTAAAAATTTATTTTAGGA
>Ga0180433_10001262_pt1 | contig 42549 bp, 62 predicted proteins | sample SS_ome_8_FD_132980 | JGI IMG/M metagenome (GOLD analysis project Ga0180433, IMG submission 132980) | Hypersaline lake sediment archaeal communities from the Salton Sea, California, USA - SS_1_D_1 metaG | ecosystem: Environmental > Aquatic > Non-marine Saline and Alkaline > Hypersaline >...
CGCCTTGCTACCGTGCTATTTCCCGGCCAGGAAGGACCCGCCGGAAATTGTCCGGGCGGACCGCCTCGATCATGTCCGCGATCTCGATCTCGATTTTTTTCTCGCGATCGTTGTCGGACATTTCGAAAAGAAGGTCCATCGCCGCCCGCGATTGCATGACGGCCCGCGAGTTTTGCATGAACCCGACGCGCAAACCTGGAAGAATACATCCTCGACTTTCGCTCGCCCAGTTCCCCGAGTGAATCAAGATGTCCGTCCGATCGGGAACATCCTCGATTTTGAAACAATCCCCCTTCGACGGCGATCGATGTCGCTTGACGTTGTACCGTCCCGGGGGGATGCACGACTCGCCGACCTCGTTTTCTTTCCACGGTCTTTCGATCGTGAAGCCGATCATCGAACCGTTGATAAAGAGGACGCCGACCGTTTCCCCCGCCCTTGATTCTGTTCGAAGAAGGAAAAGGTAATTCATGCGCCCGGGTCCCCCTTGTTCATCGCGGCCCGCCGGTCGTGCTTCGCTTTCACAAAGAGGGAAATCCCGTCCCCGATCATCTTGTCGATCTCCCAGGATTCGACCTGTTCGATCTCCCCCGTCCTTTTCATGTCGAGGATTATGTTCATCATTTCCCGGATCTCTTGTTCCGTCGCGTATTTCGCGAGGTAAACGAGCATCCGAACCGCTTCCCTCTTCTCCGGTCCCGTCAATTTCCGGTTGAACCGTTGATACGCTTCCGCCGCGAGAAGAATCAAGCGTATGACCCCCGTGATCGACTCCCGGGTCCTCTTCGACCCGAGGCGTTCGAAAAAATCGAAGATCCCGTCAATAAAGTTTTTGAACCATCCCATGATTTCGTTTCCTTTCCTGTTTTAATGACAAGGATAAACGCCATGCGGCCGACAGTTGACACATTCAATCCGGCCGTCCGGCCATCGACAACAATCGCAAATCTCACACGTCGGATAAGGGAAGAACAGTTCCCCGCAAGTACACCCGCCGATGAAAATTGATAGTGCAACGATCAACCATTTCATCTTGACCCCCCCTTTCTTTTTACCTCGATTCGCGTTTTGAGTTTCATTCCCTCGACGACATCCTCGACACAATCCGCGGGAAATGCGATCCCCGCGCCGTCGCGGATGTTCTCAATAAACCGATCTTGAGCGTCCGTCGGTTTCTTCCCGGGTCTTTTGACCTCGATCGCGAGGAAGATCCCGACCTCTTCGACCCCGGCCGCGACAAGGTCCGCGACCTTGACCTTGTAAACCCCGAGGATGTCCGAAATCCCCTCTTGATTTCCGAACGGCCCCGGGGAAAACTTCCAATGAAAAACCCCCGTCGCTCGAAGAAGATCCCGGATCGCCTTCACGACATCCGCTTCGAGAACCGCCTCTTTCAATTTCCCTTTGCGTTTTTTTGCCTTCTTCCATCGCGTCATTTCGCGGGATCCCTCAATCCCATCTTTTCGGCGATCGCATCCGCTTTCTTTTCCTTCTCCGGGTCGATGATCGGGATCCCGACGGGTTCGAGCGTGATCGCGCTTTCGTTCATGTATACGACCCTGAACGTATATCCCTTTATGATGACCTCTTCGCCGACGGTGAAAATTGCCCAATGCTTCGGGACCGGGGATCCGTCCGGGCGAAGAAGTTCAATCCGGCCGGGTTCGAGTCCTCCCTCGGGGATGTCAACGGGGACGTTTAACATTTCAAACTTGTTTTTCTCCGGGTTTAACGCCATCATTCCCCCTTTTCGATCGGGACCGGCCGAAGGTCCGCTTTCAGGTAAAGCGGATGCGACGGGATCCCGTTCTTCGTGAGTTTCAAATAATGCGGGCGTGTGATGTTCTCGCGAATCATTTCTTCCGATGCCGCCTTCGGGATGTTCGCGCCCCATGAACAAACGGTCAAGGCCGCGAAGCGACTCCATGATCGTATGACCTGGACATTCAACGGATGATCGATCGCGAGTCCTTGAAAGGCCCGCTTCTTCAAGGCCGTCGGGTCCGTAGAAACGAGACTGTAAAAATTCAACATGATCATTCCGCCGAACCCCCCATCGAGGGCGTAACGAATACATCGCCGGACCGTCGGGTCCGCTCTTTCGGCATCCGCAATTGACGGATTCAAGCCGACAAAGGCGATGATCCCCCTTGAGGCATCCCATAAGCGCCACAAAATGAACCGATGAACGCGGTCCCCTGTAAAGACCGCGCCGCCGGTCCAATAGATCCCGACATCGATTTCCGGGGTCAATGCTTCCATTTATCCCATGTCCTCGACGCCGCCTTCGCTTTTCAGTTCCTTGACGATCTCCCGGATCCCGATATACGCGAGCGTGTCTTCCTCTTCACGCGGCGTGATCCGGGTCACTTCCGCCGGGTCCTCGGTGATCCCGAGTTTCTTCCGGGCGATTTCGTCGATCTTGTTTACGAGTTCGAGTTCGTATCCTGTCATCTTCGCGCCTCGCTTTCATTTCCTTCGTGATGAAGTCGTTCACGTCCTCCAAACACGACACATTGAAAACCGTATTCGCCGCCGGGAAAAAACAGTATTGACGCCATCGGCCGAACCACTTCACTTGACCGAGGATGTCGCCCCGTCGGTTGATACAGTTCCATTTTTTCGTTCTTTCGGTTCGATGTATCTCGACAAACTCAAAATATCGATAAGATGACATCGTCTTCCCCTTTCCGGCGTCCGGGCGGTCAATCCTTCTTCGGGCGGATCTCCGTCACCTTGGAAGGCGACTTCTTCCGCGCCTTCTTCTTCGGTTTTTCCTTCCCTGCGAGGTCGCCCGCGGCCCCGTCGTCGCTTTCGTCAAGGCCCGCATATCCCTTCAAGGTTTCCTCGACTTCCGCGATCGGATAACACGCGAGTTTGATAAAAAGGCGTCGCGTGATCTTCGCGACGGTCCCGACCGGTTCATTTGCTTCGTCCGCGGTCTTCGAAACGAGTCGTTGAACGTTCATTGTTTCAGTCCTCCGTTTCCTTCGTGACGTTTGAGTCCTATCTTCTGGATACAGTCCAGAAGCCCATACAAAGCGAATTGAAGAAGGGTCACTCGATAGATTTCTTTCGAGCGGCTTTCATCGACGACGACCTCTTCCCCCGGGGGTCCGAGTCCGCCCGAAATCTCGTTGATCCCTTGACGATAATGTTCGGCCAATGCCGCGACCGAGTTCGGATCGTTGCATTCGACCATTTCGAGACATAGTTTCATGAGTTCGTCGCGGTCCTCCTGGACCTTGCGAAAAAATCCCGGGTCCTGTTCAAAGGGCGGTTCGTTCTTCATCGGGCGTGTCCCTCCATTGAATGACGAAATCGTTTGTCTCGAAGTCGTTGAACCGTGTAATGATCCCGCGCTTGACGCCTTGAAATATCAAGGTCCCCTCGACGGGGATCCCGGCGTCCTTGCATTTCGCGAGACATTCCATTTCAAACATTTCCGCGCATCTTATTTGTTCAATTTCGTGCTTCGTGAATCGGACTTCGATCGTTGCGGGTTCGTGTTCCATGCCTTCCCCTTCATGTTCGGTGTTAATCCTCGGGGATCGCCTCGAACTCTTCGTCGGTCATGTCGAACCGTTTAAACTGAACTTCAAGGACTTCCCCCTCTTCAAGACAATCGAGGGAAACAAGGTTCTCGATCATGTCCGGGGCGACGACCCAGGCGTCAACCGTATCGTCGAAATAGAAGAGTCGGGGTTTTTTCATCCGCTTCCTTTCCCCCGGGTCCGGTGAAAATGTCCCGGGTCCTTTTTCGGGTTTAGGAACTTGAAGATCGGCCGGATCTTCCATCCGCGGACCGTGAGCGCCCTTTCAATGCGTCGTCGGACTCGACGGATCCTCTTCTTCATCTTCATCGATTATCATCCCGTTTAACATATCGATCCGGTCCCATGCGATCTTTAACTTGTTGATCAATTCGAGTTGAATCCGGCGGTTTTCGGCGTCGGTCGCTTCGAGTTTTCGAATCCAATCTTGATAACGGTGAATCTTGACGATCAATTGAGCGTTGAAGGTCCGAAGGCGATGATTTTCTTCCTCGACCTCTTCATACTTCGCCCGGACCCTTCGAACAAGACTCAAAATCGAATGAAGACTCGTTCCGTCCTCGAAAGGATTTCGGAGGAAATTCGACCGCGGCTCGCCGGGTCGCCGCTTTCGGAATTTAACCATTCGTTCCCCCTGTCCCTGTTCAAAAGTTTGAATCGATCGTAAAGAAAACAAGGTCGCTTTTTGCCGGGGAGCGTGAGAAGGTTCGCCCGCCGGATCGCGTCGTTCCCGAAGGCGTATCCCCTGTAATGAAGGACGACTCGATCGGGACAATATTCGAACCTGAAAAGAACGTATATGTCGCATCGCTTTTCCGGGTTTGCCTTGTCTTCCGGGATCAAGAGGTCCGGGTCCCTGTTATCCCTCGCCTTGACATCGATCGTGTACCCGTCCGGCGTCGTGAAGTCTTCTTTTCGAATCTTCCCGATCGCGGGGTCGAAGGGAAGGCCGGAAATCCTCGAAAAGATCACTTCCCCGGCGACCCCTTGCGCGTGTAATTCGACCTCGTTCCCGCCTTCCGCATAACAGGTTTCCGGGATCCCGTTTTCCTCTACCCATTGACAACGAGCGGCCCCGATTTCCCTCGCCTTGATCATGCTCGCCCGGGACAAGGCCCATGCTCGCCCGGGCGGGATCTCATTCAAAGAATCAAACAATCGCATAGGTCCCCCTATTGCTCGACGGAAACGATCGAGGGAACAGAACAGGGACCGAGGCGTCCGACGGCCATCTTGAAAAATTCATATCTCGGGACGGGAACGTCAACGTCGTCAACCTTGTATGTCGCCGGTCCCCATTTGACCCTGATCGGAGCGCCCTTTTCGACGACGTACCATCCCCGTTGACGAAGCGCGTCACGGACTCCCGGCGGGGTCGCCGGTCCGACAACGAGAATCGGATCACTCGGTTCCGACAACCCGCTTCGATTGTGCGCCGCGACGGACTCGACCGCGAGTTGAAATTGTTCGCCGGTATCGATGAACGGTTCAATGTCAACGATACAGTCAACAACGTCCGGGGTCCCGTCGTCCAGGTCGCAAACCCCGAAGAACAAGTCGATCTTGATCCATTCATCCGCCGTTACAAACATCGGGATCGCCAGGATCGCAAGAATCAATAGAATCGCCGTTCGCTTCTTCATTTCGTTTTTCCTCCATGATCGCATTTAGTTTTTTCTGGCAGGTGAACGCGAGGCCGTCAATCGCTTCCCGTTCTGCGTCCGTCTTTGCCTTGTTCCGTTCGTTTTGAAGAAGGTTCAAGAGGGATTGAAGGCGTCCTTCTTCGGATCTCCCGTGAAGTTTGCCTTGAGGCTTTTTGAAGGGGCGGGGGTTCAAGAGGATGTTTTCCTCGGGGACCGTTCTTCCTTTCCAGGGATGACGCATACGCTTTGTTCTCCCGTTCGTCCCGCATCTTCGAGGCGACAAGAATCGCCCATATCATAAGACCGGCCGCGGCGAAGATCAGGATCACCAAAAAGGTTAAAGGGTTCATTCCTTCGGTTCCTCCGTTTGTTTGCGATCGGGGACCGCATAGAGTTTGAACGAGTCCGACCCGTCCGGCCGGGATCGCCGGGGCGTCGTCCCCGCGTTGAAAATCAATCGGATCTGATCACAAGGACCCGGCCGCGAGGATCCTCGACAAAGCGGGGATCCGCCGGATCCGGTGTTCATGAGGGTTCGGGTCGCCTTCCCGATGGTTTCGGGATCGAGGCCGATCGTCTTGTTCATTGATTCGAGAATCTTTTTCGTGAATTCATCGAAGTTCCCATCGCTCGAAAAATTGACCGGCTCGCCGTCCTTCAAATACTCAATGTCGCCCGGTTGAAGGTCTTCGTCCTTCTTCCTCGGGTCGATTGCTTCCATCCCATAGGGAAGGCCGCGCATTTGTCCAGGTCGCCGGGGCGGGCTGAAATGATAGGCGACCGGCCGTCCCTCTTCCTCTTCGTCCTTGTTCTCCCTCTTTCGGCCGAACATCCCCATGATCCCGCCGACGATGAATAGAATCACAAGGACAGTCCCGAGGGAGAACCCGTCGAGGGCGTTCACGATAAAGAGGACGACCGCGGCGTCAACGATGAATCGGATCATGTCGATCCCCCTTTCAGTTCTTCGCTTTATGCGAGGATCTTCTTTGTTACGACGTTCCCTTCTAACCATTCTTTGATTCGCTTGATCGCCTCGATCTTCCATCTTCCGCCGTCCGACTCTATCAAGCGACAAACGATTTCGCTTCCGGCCCCTTGTTGCATACGGAAGACGAAGGTTGATTCCGGTTGCTCGATTTCCGGGAAGGTTCGGAACGGTTTCAAAGTGACCGGGTTCGGGACCTTCACGTTCTCGACCTTCGCGATCCCTGCCCTTGCCGTTGTCTCTTGACTGATCCCGTCGTCGGCGATCGACAAGGTTGATTCGGCCCGGAGGTTGCTCAAGAGGCGAAGCAAGGACTCGCGGTCCTCGGTTTCGACGAAATTCGATTGAAGCATAATGATGAAGTCTTCAACGGGAAGCGCCCGCAGTTCGAAAGAAGACGCGATCGCTTCGAGATATGTCGGTCGTTGAAGAAAGGACCCCTTTAATTGACCGCGGACCGTGACCAAACACGGATTTACGATATGAACGAAGGAGTTTTCGTCGAATCCGCTTTCTCCCATTTCAAGATAATCGCAAAGCGAGGACAAGGTCGAAACGCGGACGAACTCCGGTTCGGGATCCTCGACCGGAGAAAGGCCGCTCCCGAGTGTGTGATACTTGCGGCCGTCGATCGTGATGATCGCTTCCGGCTTTTCCTTCCGCTCGAAAATCAATTCAAGTGCATCTCTCAACATGGATCATTCCCCCTTTTTCTTTCCGTTCATTTCGACGACCTTCCCGTCCCCCTTTTCATCGAAGAGGGGAAGCGTCTGTTTGTACTCCCTCGCGATCCCTTTTCCGTGAGCGGATCCGAAAGAACACATTGTCTTGAATGCGGAGTCGGCGACAAGTTTCGACTTCGCCTCGATGAATATCGACCCGATACTTCGCTTTTCATCCGGTTTGATCTTGACCTTGAGGGTCACTTCCCGGACTTCGTCGGGTTTCGTGTTCGGGTCCATGATATTGTCGAGGACCTTTTGAAGTTCGTCTTGAAACTTCTCGACCGCCGCGCCGTTGCCCAATGTAATCAAGGTGATCGGTTCATCGTCTGTGATCATGGTTCCCCCTTTCGTTTTGCGTCATGGTTTCGGTTCGTCCTCTTTGCCGTCGTTCGGTCCCCCCTTTCTCTTCTGTTCGTTTTCTTCTCGCTTCTCTCTTTCCCACTTTTCCCGGAATTCCTTCAAGGTCATGTCCGGGGTTATGCCGTCGCGTTCCATCGCTTCCCGTTCTTCCTGTGCTTCCCGCTCCCATCGTGCGATTTTCTCGGAAGTCGTTTCTTCTCCGGGCGTGTCGTATATGGACCGACGCGCCGTCTTGTAAACTTCATCCTCGAACCGACGGCCCGATAACCATCCTTGCGCCCACTTGACGGACTTCCCTTGTTGTTCCAGGGTCGGCCGTCGCCTCGCTTCTTCCTTCGCGGCCGCGATGATCTCGGGGATCTTCGCGATGAATTCGTTCCGGCCGAAGAGTTTCGCGAGGTTCAACCATGCGTCCGCCGCTTCCGCCTTCCCTTCCTTTTTCCCAAAGGCGTTCCAAAACTCGTTGAAGCGTTCGAGGAAGAACCCCGATAATTTCTTCCCGGACTTCGTCAAATAGAACGGTCCGTCGATTCCGACTTCGGCCGGACACAAAGGAAGATCGAGAAGACCGGATTTTCCCTGAAAATCGGGATCTTCTTTCCCTGAATTAGAAGGTGAAGAAGAAGAAGGGTCCGTCACGTCGCCGTTATCCTTGCGTTTCTCCCTGTATCGATCTTGACGTAACCGTCCTTGACGCTTGATCTTTTCCTTCCTGTCCATCCTCCGGTTTATCAGAGTGATTTTCCCGTTACCGTTCGTCACGACCTCGATTTTCGGGTCGTCCCCTGGACCGGGACAAGGAACGTCGGCCGGGTCGAGAATTCCTTCCTTCGTCATGCAATCCGCGACCCCGAGGGAAACGATTTCGAGGATGCAAACCGACGCCGTCCGTTCATCTTCTCCGAACAAGCGAGCGTATCCAGAAATCGGAAGCGACAAGCGCCCCCGGGGTTCGGCGTAGTGCATCGCGCAAAGGCAATCCATCCATGCACCCCGCGACAAGCATGAAAGCGCCCGCGTGTCCCGTTGATAATCGCCGAAGTAAAATTGATCCGCCGGGTTCTTTCCCATCGGTGAAGCCCCCTTCCCCTTTCCCGTTCGGACGGGGGATCATCCGTGTTGTGAGTTCTGAAAGCGTCCGTATTCTTCCTTGACCTTGTCGAGCGTGATCTCGACCGCCTTCTCGGACAACCATTTGACCTCGCGCTTCCCTTTGACCGGACCGTTCCTTCCCTGAAAGGACGTGATCTTTTCCAGGTGATCGGCCGTCGCGCCGGGGTCCCCGTGATTCATCTCGGACAACATTCGCATGATCGAGGCCCGGGCGTCCTCGGTCGCCGCGGGGTTTTGATCCCGGACGTTCGACTTCCCGGAAAAACCCACGGTCTTGACGCCGTCGCGCCGGATCCCGAACGCCTCGACCTCTTCCCATGTGCAAGATTGAAGACCGAGAAGACGGACGATCGCGTTCCGCCGACCGTTCGACGTACAATTCTTTATGATGTCCTCTTCGTTGATCTCCGAAAGTTTCAGGCGTTCGCCCTCGCGCATGGAAAAGAACGGGTCCCTCGATGAACTCGTTCCCGTCGCCGACATTGATCCAAGTCCCCCGGACCATCGAGCGACGTATTCACAAACGTAAAGATAGAACTCGCCTTCGTCGTCCTTCGCCCATTGTTTGACCGGCCGGAACACGGGGAAGACTTCGATCGGGAGAACCGACGCCGCCTTGACCGCGCCGGATTCTTGAAGGTAGGCGTTCCCCCCGAGGTCCTTCCAATCGCTCGCGTTCGTTTCTTGAACGGCCCGCTCGATGACCTTCCGCTTGTTCTCCGCAAGGATCATGCTCGCGTTCAAGAGGTCGCAAACCCTTTCCGCGACGGACGCGGTTCCGTCCTTCGGGCGATTCATTTGTTCATCGAAATACAAAAGGTCTTCCCGGTGTTCGACTTCACTCGGGTCGGCCGGGATCGCTTTTCTTTCCATCGTCCGCGCTCCCCTTTTGATCGCGTAAGATGTTTCCCGTCGCGCCGCGAAGATATGTGTCCGAACTCACGCCTCGCTCGCGATACGACTTTTCATTCCGCTTCCGTTGCCGGAAGTCCGCCATCGCAAGAGTAAGACTCTTTCCGCCTGGACATCGGTTACACCCGAAAAGATTGTGCGTCCCGTATTTTTGCACGTCCCCCGCTCGAATCTTGCGATGACAGGTCCAACATTCCCAAACGCAAAGCGCCCGCCTCTTCTTCCTCATTGTTTCTTTCCCCCCTTCGCCTCATGAACGGCCGCTTGCATCGCCGCTTGATTCTGTTTCGCGATTTGAAGGAACTCGAAGAAGATCGATCCCATCCGGTTGACCGCCGTGATGAACTTAGAGAACGCGCAATCCCCGGGGTCGTCCGGGCGCTCTACGGTCCAGAGTTGACAACCCGTCGATTCGCATTTTTCCCGCGGCCGCGTGAACGGACAATCGCCGATCGTCTTCGGTCCCCTCTTCTCATTCGTTCCCGGGGTTTCTTTCCGTTCCATCGGTTCCCCTTTCTTTTGTGAATTTGTTGATCTTGCCGGTGATCCTCGCCCGGATCCCGTCGAGGTTTTCCATGAATAGGCGGATGTCCTCGATCAAGGTCGCGAGTCCGTCTTGTTTTTCGAATGCGTCCCGTAACGATTCGGCGTCGTGAACATGAACCGTGTCCGCCGCTTCGCCGACCTCTTCGATCGAGGCGAGCATCGATTCAAATGTTCTTCTGATCGGGGCGATGTCGAAAGGGTCCTTCTCGGGGGGATCTCGGGGCGGGATTGTTTGATTCATTCTTCCCTCGAAAAAAAACGCTTGACTCGGGGGTCAAGCCGGGTTTATTCTCGCGTCGTGCTTTCTTCTCCTGTTTCGTTGGTTGCCTCGGGGGGTCGGGGATGGTCGAGGGGGGTCCCGTTCACATGGGACCCCCTTTTTTTCTTTCCCGGTTTGAGGTTCAAGGAACCCGAGGCATATCCCGGGAGTCTCGACTATCTTCCCCTCTCCGTCGTAACGGAAACCCGATAAATAAAACGGACAGTCTTTACATTTCATCGAGGTCGCTCCCGGACCGACGCCTTCGCCCTTTGTCGTTTCGCGACGATCTCGGGTCCGTGAATGTGGCAAAGATAACGGTTGTTGTCAACGAATGACTCGGAAAGGATCATCGTTTCCTTGCATTCGGTCCAACCGCAACGGACGATCGGATCGATCCTCGCTTCACAAAATCGGCAAAAGTGAACGGTCTTCCCTTCTTCGTTCTTGATCAACCCGGTCGCCGGATCCTGTTCAAAGATCCGGTCCCCCCGTTCGGTCGCATAATGCTTTTCGTGATCGAAGAAGGCGTCCTCGAACTCTTGACAACAAAACGCCGTCGGCGGATGACAGAATCGCTTTCCCATGAGTCCCCTTTCCCGGGATCAGGCGTCGCCCGATGCCCGCTTGACCGGCCCGCCCTCAATCCATGCGACAAGATCGCGTTCGAGGATGACCTTCAAGCGGGACCCCTTCCATCGGGGAAGCGCCCGGAGGTTTCCGGCCCGGATCGCGTTCATTACGGTTCGATAAGAACATCCCGCCTTGAGCGCCGCCTCTTGCGGCGTGAACCGTTTCTCGATCTCGGCGAGTTTCCTTTTCTTCTTCATCGTCTTCCCCTCGTATCTGAATTGACAAAGATTCACGAACTTTCGTGAACCTTCATATTGTTAGCATAAGAGGAAAAACCCTGTCAACCGCCTTTTTTCCGGGACCCCCCGGAACGGCCGAAGTCCTTCGGCGGACCGTGTCCTTCCGGCGGATACAAGGGAAGGCGACAAATCCAACATATACAATGTTCCGCCGGGAGAAGACCGCCGACCCCGTTGACCGTTCCGCACCACGGACACCCTTTTTCAAATTCCATCCGAAGGGAAATTTTCAACCGCGGAACGCAAATCAAACCGATCTTCATGATCCCCCCTTCGGTTCCTTGATCCATCGATCGTATGTCGCCCGCGGATCCGAGTCCTTCGGAAAGCGGACCTTGCACCACGAAAACCCCTCGGCGAGTCCCCTCTTCAAAACCCGGACGATGATCGCCTCGCCCTCGGGTTTCTTCTCCGTGACGGGGTCCTCGTAAACCGTGACCTTCATCCCTGCCTTGATCATGTCGTTCCCCCGCGGCCCCGGGGGACGCGGATCCCCCCGGGGCGGTTCGATGTTTAGTCGGCCCAAAAGAACCGAAGATTCTTCAAGGACATCTTGATCGAGTCCTCGGAAAAAACGCGGACGATCCGGGCGTCAACAAGTTCGTTTCCGACCCATATTTTTCCGCGCTTCAATGCCTCTTCGAGTTCGGCCCGGGTCTTGATCGTGTTCCCTCGCTCCCATGCCCTCGCGGCTTTTTTCTTTTTCATGCGGTTGCCCCTCTTTCTTGCCTCGCCTTCGCGTGAAACATTTGACGACAAGGCGGGTCACAAAACCCGAAGGTTTCCGTTTGATCGAAGATCGGACGATCGCGCCCGATCAAGGACGCGCCGCAATTCGAACAACGTCCGATCCCGAGTCGGTAATAATCGAGTCGGTATTGACGCGCCGTGTCCTTCGCCCGAAAATACCGGTCCTTGTAAAAACTCATGCTTCCCCTTTCTCCCGGCCGCGCCGGGGGTTCGGTGTTCAATCTTCCCATTCGTCCGACAGTTCCAGAAGACGCGCCTTGTAATCGTCTTCCTTCCGAACCTCTTCATCATAGATCGACCTATCGAGGACCCCCTCAATGTGTCGCCTGATCAGGTCGGTCAAATACTGCGGTTCAAGGGCGTCAAGTTCCCAGGAATCGGAACCATGTTCGGCGATGTATCCGTTCGCCCGCGAGTCCGTGATCTTCGCCGGGTTCGGCGGGGGTTCCTTCTCGATGACCTGATCCATGTTCAAGGCGATCCGGCGGATCTCGATGTCAACCCCGAACGTCGCGAAGCGATCGCGGATGTCCCGGGTCATGTCGATGCCCGACGGGTCGTGATCCCCGAGATGAAGAACAACGACCGATTGACCGTTCCTTCGCTTGTAACCGGCGATCCGCATCGCCGCGCCCCATGCCTCGGACTGTGAAACGTATCCCCGACACGAAAAGAACGGGACATCGAGGTCGCCGCAAACCCCGGCGATCACGCCGGTCAAGGCGTCCTTCTCGATCCAAACTTCGACGCGCCGCATCTGTCCGGCCCATCGATCGACCATGAATTGACTCGCGCAAGCGCGAAGGATCTCGCCCGGGTTTCTCCAATGGTTGTTACCTCGAAGATTCCGGGTCCGGTCAACGATACTTTCCCAGGAAATCAAACCGGCGAGGCGACCGTCGGACACGATCGATCCGAGGCGCTTATACTCCGATTGCTTGTTCGGAATGAGGTCCCGGGCGACAAACTGATAATAAAGCTGTCTCAAGGTTAAGTCGTATCCCTGCGCCGCGTATTCATCGATGATCGTGTTCGCCTTCTCGATGATTTCCAGGGTCGCCGGGGCGAAGTTCTTTTCGATGTATTGAATTTTCACGTCTTCCCCTTCCCGTCCCCCGGGGACCGCCGGGATCCCGCGGGGGACACTCGATCGTTATCGGTGATCCGGGTCGCCGTCCGGGACCGCGACCGGTGTTATTCCCGCCTTCTTCAACCGCTTCATTTCGACATCGTTCTTCGCCTCACTTTCCGTGACGATCTTCTCGACGGCGAGCGGCCGGAACGCGCAAAAGATCCCCGGGACATACTCGGGGTCCCCGGGATCCTCGCCGAACTCCGGGACCTGCGGGGGTCGCTCGATCGCCTTCGGATGCGCGAAGTAAACGATCGTCTTCCCGAGTTCAAATCCGCGGGGGACCGATGCGATCCGCTTCGAGATTCCGAGTTCGTCCGCTTCCTGGACGAAGTCCGCGGCCGAATAGAACTTCTCGCCGACCCACAAAAGACCGTGTCGTTCGTCACTCGGGGGGGTGCAAAGAAGACACCCGCGAGCGCAATCGGGACAATAGGTCGTGATCTCCGCGCCTTCTTCGAGGGATCCACCGAGGGGGGTTTCGAGGTCGTCGATTTCCTCTTGCGTCGCCGGGATCATGTGAACCCCGAAGAGGTTCCGCGGTTCGATCCAGGTCCACCCGCGAGACTGTTTGATCCCCTCGGAACAACAAGGACAAACCGTCAACGGGATTTCGCCGCGATCGCATGAGAAAGCGAAGGGCGGGGCGACGAGGTACAACCCGCCGACCTTTCGATAACCGCATTTCCTTTTTGCTTCGACTGCCATGTCTTCCCCTTTCTCCCGGCCGCGCCGGGGGTCGTTGTGTTCGGCGAAAATTGCCGACTTCGGGCGCATATTTCGCAATACTCCGCGTCGTCGTCCTTGAAGACATCTTCCGGGGCGACGACATCGAAACAGTCCGCGCAAATGTAGAATCGACGTTTCATGATCTTCCCCTTTACCATGCGAGCGCGTATCCCGCGGGCGGGCGCTCGACCGGTTTCATCTCCCGAGGCGGGAGTCCGTGTTTTTTGATGATCTCCGCGATCTTGTCCCGGACCTTGCATTTCAAACACTTCTTTTCGCCGGGATAGATGAGCGCGAGACAATCGGGACAGAGTTCCATTCGTTCCCCTTTCCTCTTTTTCGTTGGGCGTGATGAACCCGGAGTTTTGAGGGGACCCCGGGACGAAACCCGCGGGGGTTATCGATAGGATTTTTTGACGGCGTCGCCGATCTGTTCTTGCGTGAGTCTCTTCAAGTTTGCCTCGACCGCGTCCGCTTTCGCTTTCCGGTTCGGGGCGTCGAGGATCCACTCGACAAGCATCTCGCCCGCCGCTTGAACCATCTCGACCGGATCCGTCTTCATGACGTGATCGACCGGAAAACCGCGAATGTCGGAAACGCGCTTTGTCCGATAGTCGAGGGATCCGATCAACCCGGAATCCTTCTCGGGGGTCAAGGTCGAAAACCAATCAAAAAACGTCGCCTCCGTGACCCGGTCGCCCGCCTTGTTCGTGTGAAAGAAAACCATGAGTTCATGACCCTTCGCCGTGATTCCCTTCGCCGCCATAATTGCCCCTTTCGTTTGTTGTTGTCCGTTTGATCGACCGATCGGCCGGGGAACTTGAGTTCCCGCGACCGGTCCGCGGATCAACCGAATTGAACGACGCGCCGTGTCGAGCGATTCAACCATCCGTGAACGCGGGACACGCCGTCGGATCCGAGAACTTTAAAATCGAAGTAACGGGTTTCTTCCGGGGGAACGTCCGGGACCGTGTCGAAGACCGGGACGACATATTGATACAGGTCGCCGCGGTAACAGGAACCGAAGACGGCATCGCATCGTCGGCATTCGTGGACCTGGACGGCGACCGAGGAAACCTTCGAGGAATTGCAAGCGGGACACTTCATCGCGGACCCCCTTTCGGGTTCGGGTTTTAGTTGATCGCCGGAATCTTCGCGAGCATTTCTTGAGCGAACCTGATCGCCTCGATCAAGAGGTAAAGAGTCGGAATCGAAGCGCCTAGACTGAACCATTTCATCGCGGCCCCTTTCGTTTTCGTCTATGTGCGTTGTTGTTGTCATGACCTAGAAGATATACAAATCCCGTGCCAGGATCCCGGGATCTCGGGGAATCTTTTTTCGCTTGATATTTCAGGGATTTAGAAAATCGGCGTGAACAAACTTCCCTCGGGGATTAGGAAAGTATGTCAAAATATGTCAAGCATTGTGCCGAAAAATGACACATTGACGCGCCGTGTCGAGGGGAACCGGCGGGAGAAAAAAGGTTCCCTTCCGAGGGGAAAACCCTTCATTTTCCGAAAATGCCCCTAGAAGGCCCGAAAAGGGGTCATGCGAGGCCGACCCGGGAAAGGGGTGTAAAGGCATGAACGGAAGGGGGATCGTCCAGAGGGGACCCCGGGACGCGCCCGGGATCATAGAAAACGGGACGACGGGATCCGGGGGGTCAAGGCCCCGAGTCCCGGCCCGCTCGCCGTTGTTGTTCTTGCATCGCGTCCTTGATGTATTCCAGGTGAACATTTATCGAGTTCACTTGACCTTGAATGATCTCGAACCGCTTGTCCGTTTCCGCCGCCTTCTGTTCCGCCCGCCGGATCGCCGCGCCTTGCTGTTCCATCGCCTTGTTCTGTGCCGCGATCGTTGATCGTTGAGCGATTGCGAAGGTCCCGGCCCCGGCCATCAGAAGCATAAGAACAATCCCGATGATCCAAAGGCCGATTTTTGTCGAAAGTTTTCCGTCGATCTTTTTCCCGAGGTCGTGAACATCGAGACAATGGTTTTTGCAATAAGCGCCGGTCCGGGCGTCCCCCGGGTTCACTCCGTTTGTCATTTTCCCTCGCCTTTCTTTTTTCCAGGTGGTTTGATGATAGGTGTTTCGATCTTCTTCGCGGGCGCTTTTTTGGGCGGGGGTTTCCGGGGGTTCGCTATCTTCGCAATCGCTTCCTCAATCCGACGGATCCGTTGATCGAACCTTTGAAGGTCCTGAGAAATCTTGTTCATGTTCATGTCGGTCGTCTTTGCGACCTTCGCGATTTTCGCGTCAACGGCCGCGGAAGATCCGCCGCCGCCGACCCCCTCTTCGACCATGACCTCGACGCAAGATGTCATCAGAAGGGCGCTCAAAATGCCGATCAGAAATAATCCCCTTGTCTTCATGTTTTCCCCTTTCATCTTGGGTTGATTATCGCGGCGTCCGGCAAGACGCCGACCCTCCGTTCCTTTTCGGTGATCATTTGATTGATAACTCGCCGAACCGTGACCGGCCGGGATCCCGCTCGCCGCGGGGAGTCCATCCTTTTGATGATCTCGCGCCATAACTTGACGTTGACCGACCCGGGATTCATTTCTTTGAGGATCGCGATTTCCCTTCCGAGGTCCGCCTTCTCTTCCCTGATTTCCGCCTTCCTCTTCTGCCCGGACTTCTTCCACACATCATAATTTTTCCCGTCCGGCGTCGGCCGATACTCGACATCGTCCGCGAGCGCGACCGCGCAAGAAAAGAGGGCGAAAACGATCAACCCGACAACGAAAAAAGCGATCCCTTTCATTCTGTTCCCTTTCTTATTGAAACCATCCGTATGTTTGAAGGTCGTCAACGACCTGATTCAAGAGGTCCTTTGTCGATTCGACATCGTCGCGGAGCGCGTTCAATTCAGTCTCGACCGAGTTCGCTTCCGCTTCCGATGAATATCCCCATCCGCCGGACGACGCCGTTATCGCGAGGTCGGCCGATGTCATCGCGGGGTTCGTCCGACTCGCGGAAGAATAGGTTTGCGTGAAGGCCGCGGTTTGACTCGCGGGGGTTGTCCCGAAGACGCCGATCTTCGCCGGTCCGACTTCGATTTCGTTCATTCCCGAACCGGAAACTTGAAGGACGGCCGCTTCGCCGGTTTGAGCGGAAAGATAGAAGGTCCCGGTCGAGTCAACATAGACGCGACCCCATTTCGCCGCGGTCGCGCCGGTATCGTATCCGTAAACATAGACGAAGGGGTTCTCGCCGGACGTTGCGTCCTCAAAGAAGGTAACGTCCGAATCCGCGCCGTCGTTGATTTCGACTTCCGTGTCCGATTCGAGTTCGAGGCGTTCGCCCGCTTGCGGATAGATTTGAAAGGTCCCGTTGTCTTCGTCGATCGTCAAGGCCCCGTAACGAACGTTCCCGAGTGCGTCGTCCCATCCATAAACGTAAAGATGAGAATTTGAACCGGCCCCGGGATCCGTCGAGGCGGAAAAGAAGTGCGCGTCGCCCTCGCCGTCCGCGTTTGCGTATAGTTCGCCCTCGATCCAGGTTTCCGCGATGTCCGAATTCCCGATCTTGACCGTGTTCGATCCCTTCCCTTGCGCGTTGTATCCGAAGACATTCTCGTTTGTGACTCCGTCCCCGGATGCTCGCGCCAGAGCGCCGACGTAAACCGAATTTGTTCCGTCCGTGAACTCGGTCACGTCCTCGGTTATCCAATACCCGCTTTCCCATCCGATCGCGGTCACGCGGTCGCCGGTCAACATTTCCCGAAGCGAGGACTCGCCGATCGCGGTGAATTCATTTCCTTCTGTCAGTTCCCAAAGGGTCCCGTTACCGACGGACGTGTTCTCGTTTCCGGTTTGAAGATGCCTCAAAGCGCCTTGACCGGTCGCGGAATTTCCGGTTCCCGTTTCCAAGTCTTGAAGCGCCCCGTATCCGAACGCTTGATTCGCGTTACAGGTCGTGCATTCCCGGAAGGTGTAAGTCCCGAGGCCCGCATTCGCATAGGCGGACGTGTATTCATACCCGGATTCGTAACCGACGTTCGTATTGAAGCGGGCGAGGGGACTCCCGGCCCCGGAAAGATTCCCGGCCCCGAGGACGCCGACCCCGATGAAGACATTCGAGTCGTGATAGCGCCATCGATCCGAATAAAGATCCTCTTCGAGATGCGTCCCGTCGGAATCGAACTCGACAACCTTCGAAAGCGTGTCCGACCCGTCCGGCGTCGCCCATATCGAAACTTTCCCGGGCGAATCGTTGAGGGCGTGATCGTCCGCCGCCTCGAAGAGAATCGAGGCCGACGGGTTGTAAGCTCCCCCGGCGGAATCATATCCGTAAGCGGCGATCTCCCCGAGGTCGTCGCCCGAATCGGGATCTAGTGAACCGTTGCGCGATCGCAAAAAATGAACTTGACCGTGTTCCGTGTCCGAGTCCCGAGTGTAAGAAGTGTCCCCGCCTTGAACGATCGCATAGTCGCCCGCGTTCCATCCCTCGCGAATGTTGATTCCGACATTGAAATTTGACGCCTCGTTGAATGCCCTCATATCAATTCCCACTTGACCCGAGGCGTTGCCCGCGTCGTAACCCGGCGAATAAAGACTCTCCCCGATATCAATGAACGTGAGATTCCCTGTAATCGTCGAGGTCGCGTCTAAATAGGGGATATACATTTTGATCATGGAAAAGTCGTTGTTGACGTTCGTTCCGCTTTCCATGTTCGTTGAAAAGACGATATGAAAAATGTCGTCGATTTCGTTTCCCGAAAGGGCGTTGATGTTCATATCCATCGCCGACAGAATGTGAGCGTCCGAATAGTTCGCATCGATCCCGTAATACGCGCCTTGAAGTCTTCCAATCTTCCCGCGCTTCCCCGAATCGTTCGATCCCCTCGCCGTGAAATTTCCGGCGGTCATTGAGGCATATTCATAATAAAGACCGGTCGGGATGGTCGCCTCACAAGCAAAGGTTCCGGCGGTCCCGCCTTGTTCCCATGTAATATCGGGATTTTCTTCGTTGCATTCTCCCCCGGGACAGTCGGGATCCCCGCCGGGACACGGGTTCCCGTCGTTCGAACCGCCGACACAAATCGGTTCAGAAACCGCGTTCGACATATCGATCGCGACATTCATCATCGCCCCGAGCGGTTGCGTGTCGTTCGCCTCCCCCCCGGCCGACGGCGTCAAGCTGTAAAAAGCATTAAAGGCAACGGGTTGATAAAACCCGGACCCGGGGTTAATGAATTCCTGTTCCCATATACCGACGACCGTTGAAGACGAAACATCGTTCGCACTATTCCCAAATTGAGCGCGAGACACGTCGTTGATTTCGTATTGCTCCATGTCGAGGTTACTCGACGCCGTCCCGTCCCAATTGTCCGACCATTCCAGGGTCGCGCCCGCGCCGGGGGATTGAAGAACCTCGCCGGGATTAGAAAAGGCGGTCGATGGAAGAATATAGTTTCCCGCGCCGATCGAAACGGTTGTTCCCGCTTCGATCGTTGTTCCCGAGGTCAAGGACGTTCCCGCCTCGATCGCGCCGGTCGTCGTCACGGAATCCGCGTCGATGTCCGCGAGGTCCGCGTCGCCGTCCGGGGTTATTCTCCAATCGGCCGAATATGAAGGCGTGAAACTTTCCGCCGTGACATCCGGGTTCGATCCGTCGAAGGTATTCGATCCGCAAGCGACCCCGCAATCCCCGGACCATACGGACCATGTAACAGTCGCGCCGTTGAACTCCGGGGGGGGATTCCCGGTCCCCGTGCAGTTTGCCGAACAGGTCGTCGCGACCGCGGAAGGGTTGAAGGCCCATCCGCAAGTTTCTTCATCCCAAAGAAGAATGTCGGTCACTTTGTAGGTCAATTCCGCGCCGCCGATCACATCATGAAGAGTGTCAACGTCGGCCGAATCGGAGAAGGTATAAACGAGGACGTAAGCGCCGGGACCCATGAGTCCGCCGACCGCGGAAAGATTCTTTCCCTTCATCCCGTTTTCACTCGGAAGGGAAGTCGGCCAGGATCCGACGGTTCCTTGATTGTCGCAACAATTCCAGCCGAACGCGCAAAAGTACGTTCCCCCGCCGATGTCGGGACAGCTTGTCGTTGACGCCGCGAGAACAATCGCGCCCCGGTCGCATCCGTCGCACCCGTCAACGGCGGAATCGGCGAAGTAATGATCAAGCCCGTTGATCGTGAGAGGGACCGCTTTGATTTGCAGGGTTTGACTTATCGCATCGTCACATGACCCGACGGGATTCGGTCCTAGAACATAACTCGGGGCGTTGATCACTTCGCGGGAAATCCAGGTTTCGGACGTGTCGTCGTACTCAAGATGATAATAGTCCCCGGTGTTCGAACAATCGACATCGTCCATGTCGCAAATGTTCGAATAGGAACCATAGTCGCCCCCGGCCGCGGGATCGCAAAGGAAAACAAAGCAAGCGAATATTAGGACCGCAATCCAGGCGACAACGATCCACTTCGGAAAAGAGTCTCGGTCTTTCATGTCTTTCATTCCTCGATCGGATTGTCCTTCCCTTTTGCCTCGACCGCCTTGTTGATCAGGTGTTCGAGCGCCTTTTGATTGACGACCCCTTGAGCGGGTTTTTCTGCGAATTTCGAAATCGCCTTCGCTAAAATCCACGTCCCGAAGAGTATCACATGGAATAACGTCAACGGGTTTCCACGGACTCCAACGTCCTCCACGATCAAGCCGACGATACCATAACCCGTCAAACGTGTGGCGCTCGCATTCCCGTTGTCCTCCGTGAAGAACCCCTTCAACCCTTCGATGATTGTCCCGAGGGACCCGGTCGTCCCCGTGTTTACTTTCGGCATTTTCGACCCCTTTCGTCATGTCGTTGACCATGACCCGATGACCGAGGCGATCCCGTATCGTGTTTCCGTGATCAACCGAAGAAGGATCATCGCGTCCGTTTGATTCGTCCGGGTCGAGGCAACATTCCCGCCCGCGGCCGAATCGTTTATAACGTCCGCGTCGGCCGCGTGAATTGTGACCGACCCGGTTCCGATTCGATAAACTTCCAGGGAGCGCCCGACATCGTCGGCCCCGACACTCGGAAGATAAATGTTCACGGGGGAAGCGTTGTCAATGACGATGATTCCCCCGAGACTCGTTAAATATATTTCCGTTTCGCTATCATAGGTTGTCAAGGATCCGCCGCCCACGTTCGCGACGCCGGTTTTTTTGACGATCCCATCTTGAACAACGATCAAAAGATCATCGGAGTCAACCGAGGAAACGATCGGATAAAAAGTGTCGTTCGTGATCTTCGGCATTTTTCACGCCTTCCCGGGGCGCTTCCTTTCTTCTTCCGGCGACTTGTATCCGACCCCGCATTTCGGACAACGGAGAATCGGTTTCGACGATCCGCAACAAGGCGGTTTTTCGATTAAGGGAACCTTGCATCCCGGACACTCGTATTTTGTCGCGCCGTCCGTGATCGACATCTTCGCGGCCGCGACCGGAAGAGTCTTTTCCGGGACCCGGAGCATCGCCCGGGCGACCGCGCCCCAAATTGCAAAGCACCATTGAGAAACCGCCGCTCGATTGTCCAGGTCAACGGCCGGGACATTTTCCTTGTCCTTGATCTCGATGTCGATGTTCATTAATCGATTGCACTCGAAGAAGAAATGAACGATGAAAACGTCGTCTTCGAGTTTCCGAATTAACCGCGCTTCTTCCATGTCTTCCCCCTTTACCATGTGGGCGTGACGCCTTCGACCGATCCCGTGAAGAAGGCGAACTCTTGTCGAATCTTCGTCGGCGAAACGTTGACGGACCATTCATAAACCGCGTCCCCGACCGGCGACAGTTTTCCGCCGACAACCTGGAACCCGGCGAACGCCTGGACCTTGCTTCTCGAAATACAAATCGCGAACCCGGGGTTGAACTCAAGGTCCCGGCTCGACACAAGACAAGCGACCCGGTCCGGTTCATCGAGCGGGTTTTCGAGTCCTTCAATCAATGCGAGATGCCATCCGAGGGAACTCGCGCCCCGGGCGTATGCGCTCCCCCAATCATAAACGAGCGATTCATCGTAACCCGAGTCCCGGATCCCGTTCATTATTTGCCAATTTCCGTTGTCGGGATCCTCGCCGCCCGGGACCCCCGGATAACTCCACGTCAACCCCTCTTTTTCTTCCGTGATCCCGAGGTTTTCATAAGACCATCCGCCCGGATCGTTGTAATCCCAAACGCCGTTGATTTGATTCCAGGCGTATATATCAATCCCGAGGACGACCCATAAGGTCGGCGTGAAATTATTCAACGTGTAATGATTTGAAGAACATTCTCCCCGAGTCGAAATCCGGCCGGTGTATCCGTCATGAACCGCCGTGAACTCGACCGTGCCGACCGAATAGTCCCCATAAAGCGACGCCGCGCTCGCCTTCCAAACATCGAACCCGGGCGAGAATTCAAATCCGGTCGGTTTACCGACATATAGTTGTTCCTCTTCCGCCCCTGCCCACGGATCCGTACATCCGCAACCATCATAACTATTAGTGCATTGAGTCCCGGAAAGAGAAAAGTTTTGTGTGATCCTCGGGGTCTGCCTGTATCCATAAAGATAAACCGTCGGGGTTCCTTCCTTCCCGAACGCGAGTCCGAAGGGGACCGGCCCGATGTTATCCGTATTGACGCATTCATCGTCGAATTCGTGACCGTCATAATCGACGTTGACCGAAGCGGATCCGCATCCGGTCGAAGTCGTGCAAAATTCTTCATCGCAATCGCCGACCCCGGACCACATATAAGAAACGCACGGGTCCCCGTAAATGTTGTCCTCGCAGTATCGATAATGATCTTGCCAATCGACGCAATATTCGTTTTCATAGCACCAATAAAAGCCGACGGGCGCTCCGTTGTGTTCAAGATAACAATGTCCGTTGCAAGGGTCTTCCGTGCAATCTGCGTATTCCCCGTTCGTCGGACAGTACAGGCGATGACAACAAGGATAGGTTGAGCAGATAAGACCATTACTTATGCTTTTGAGTTCACAATCGAATGGACCGAGAAGAATGTCGCAAGCGTTGTTATATACGAGGTCCCCGAGATTCATCGGAAGGGACTCCGGGTCGTCCTCGGTCGAGGCCGCGTTCCCTTCACAATCGGTGATTCGGTGTTCATCGTCTTCGAGTTCTTGAAGGACGGAATAATAATAAACCGCCTCGGTTGTCATCGCGAGCGTTTCTTCATCGACGTTGACCATGACGACCGCATAACGGCCCGCGAGATACTTCCCGGACGCCGGGTCGATCGAACAAATGACGCCGACCCGGAACGGATAGGCGTCCGCGAAGGCGACGGCGTAAACATCGTCAAGGCCGGTGAAACTCGGTCCCGAGAACCCGAGGTCGATCCATTTCGATTTTAAAGCGTTCTCGATATTGATCGACCGGGAATGCTCGTTGACCTTCCATCGAAGATAATTCCCGTCCATGTATGCCATATAGAAGACGCCGCACATTTTAGGATTCGTCTGAAACCCGATGATAACGGGATCGGTCCATCCGTCGCCGTCCGCCTGTCCGCGGAATTTAACGACGATTTCGTCGTCTTCGGCAAAGGCCGCATGATCGCAAGACATATAATCGAACGGGACATCTTCAAGATCCGAGTCGCTTTCGTTGACATCGAGTTCGACGGCGTTAATCGGTCCGAATGATGTCGCGTCCTCGATGCGGACCGTCGCGGTCCCGAGGTCCCGGTCGATCGAAAGGATCGTTCCTCGCCGGAAAAGGGGTCGCCATCGTTGCCACCCGGGAAGCATCGCGAGGTTATAAAACGCCGCGGCCGGGGATTCCGTGACGGCGTGAGTCATGATCCCGTGATCCGCTTGACTATACGCCGCGTCGTCGTCGAACCCCGGGGCGATCTGAACGGTCCCGGCGTCGCCGTTCCCGGGAAGTTCCAGGGTCCCGACGATCCCCGTCAAGCCGGTCGTGTAATCCGCGCACCATACCGTTTTTCGAGATGTCTCCGGGGCGTTGTCTTGCATATACTCTTTCCGCTTTTCCGCGGATAACTTGTGAACCTTCGCGAATTTCAATTTCGTTTGAAGTCCGACGTTGTCCGGGTCCCCGGCGAGTTGAGTTTGAAGGTCGGCGATCTCCGCGGTCAAGACGGCGATCCGGTCGTCGAGGTCGGCGATTATCGCGTCATACTTCGACCGATCATATAGAACGTCGATCGTGTATTGACCTTGTCCGTCTTCGGAAATTATCTCGCCCTTGCCCATTATTCATAAACTTCCATGTTCGACTGAAAAAATTGATCGGTCACGTTCACATAAAAGGAAATCGATTCAACCGTGAACGAGTTCCCGTCATACGTTGCGAGATGCCCGGGTTTGAGATACCAATCGGGGACCGCGCAACGGATCGTATATTTTCCGTCGGATACGCTTCGATAAGTGACGAAGTTCAACGGCGATTCCCTGTAATCGAATGTCGTCGTCTTGTGACCTTCGAGCGTGATCGTCTTCGAACTCGTTCCTTGGTATGTCCGAACCGCGTCAAGATCGACCCGGATGATTTCTTCCCGAAGTTCCTCGACCCCGGCAACATAAGCAACCATCTCAATTACAAGTTCGCCGTTCGGCCGGTCGGCGATCTCTTCGGCATAGTCGAGGCCGGGGACCTGGACGGAAAGGAAGGATTGCGATCCGGTCCGCATTCTCGCTTGAAGGCTTTTGATCGGAAGTTCGACATCCTCTTCCCCATCGGGAGCGCCGGTCAAGGTGCATTCGTAACGATAGGTCACAAGATCCCGGCGGGTCGCGATCCATTGTGAAAAATTGAATCCGTCGATCGTGTCCCCGAAATCCATCGACTCGGGAAGAGTCTTCGCCGCCTCGCGCTCGCGGTCCGAGGAATCCCCGAGGTCGGCGTCGTCTTGAATTTTCCCGGTCATGTTGACGCCGTCGATCGTGTCCCCGAGGTCCGCGTCGTCCGTCAAAACTTGTGAAAGGCTGAAAGCGTCAATCGTGTCGTCGAGGTCCGTGTCGTCCGTGACCGTGTTTGTTTCATACTCGACGTTGACATCCGAGGAATCTCCGAGGTCGGCGTCGTCAAGAACGAATCCCTTCGGGGCGGATCCGTCGATCGTGTCCCCGAGGTCCGCGTCGTCCGTGAACGATCCATAATCGGGCGAGGCGTTCATCGAGTCCCCGAGGTCCGTCCCGTGGGTTTGAGTCGCCGTGAGACTTGTTCCGTCGATCGTGTCCCCGAGGTCCGCGTCGTCCGTCTGATCTCGATAAGGCGTGTCGGCGTCCATCGAATCGCCCATCGCGACGCCGTCCGTTTGTGAAACTTCTTCGGTCGTTGAATATGAAATGTGAAGTTCCGCTTTTTCCGCCGTATCAAAATCATAGGATGAAAAGATCACTTGCGGAGCGGCCGAACCTGGACGAATAAGAATGGTCATCGCGTTGCCGCTTGACCATCCCGCCCGGTTGACGATCTCTTGAACGATCGTTTTGATTTCGGGCGAATCAATCGTGTCGCCGTCCGTCCAGTTTTGCGAGGCGAAGGCGTTGACGGTTGCGGTTGTCTTGTTCGCGTTGATTACATCGTTTGAACTTGAGGGTTGAGCGAAGTCGTCTTCATCGACGCCTATGATCTCGATCGGATTTGCGTTCGCGCCCGAACGAGTATTCCAGGCAATCGCCCGAAAAAAGGCGCTTGTGATCGTTGTCCCTTGCGGAATTGTAACGTTTTGCAGACGGATTCCGCCGCCCCATCCCGAACCGGCCCGCCAATAATCCGCGGTCTTCGAGAAGGATCCGCCGCCGGGGACATAATACCAATCGTCCCCGGATTCGGATATATAGAAGATCGAGGTTCCCATCGGTCAACCCCCCGAGGATTTATCAGGAGTCGGCCGCGGTCAACGTGATCGTCACCTTGAGAACGTCGGAAGGATCAAGAGTTTTCGATCCGCTTGAAAACTGAGAAAGCGCGTAAATGATATTCCCGCCCGCGTTGTTCCCCTTCGTTGCGGCATTCGGACCCGCGCAAAGAAAAGCGCCGCAAACGGTAATCTGAGAGGAACCCGAAACGGTGAAAGACGCCTTCGATCCCGAGTTCGAGATTTGCTTCGAGGCGACGGCCCCGGGCGTGAACGTTTGCCGGTTGCTCGCGGTGTAAGTCGTGTTTTCGGTGAAGTTCGATCCGATCCCGGTATACTGCCAGGATCCCGCCGGGGTCACGCTCGACCCGTTGACAAGCCCGACATACCATGTCCCGTATTGAGAGGACCCGCCGAACATGATCCCGAGAAGTTTTTCGAGTCCTTCATCGACGACCATGTTCTTGACTTTGTCGGCCCATTTTTGACGGCCGGAATGACCGACGCACTCGAATTCCCAAAGCGACCAAACCTTCGCCCGGTCCCCGATCTCCCGCGGGGACATAACCGCGCCCTCGACATGATCCTTGAAATTCATTCGCTCGCTCATTGTGATAACCTTTCCTTTACATAGTAGGTTAAACGAAGATCCCCGTTGTCGAGTCGGACATCGGAGATGTACCCGAGGAAAAACCCTTCGGAACACGAAAAATGAATCATCTGTCCGGCGTCGTATATCGACTTGATCTTCGCCGCCTCTTCTTCCGTCACGTCCGCGTAAACCCGGAATATGCGATCCCCGTCCGACACGCCGGAATGAATCACTTCCGAGGTCCCGTCGAGAAGGGCGACCCGCGAGGCCCGCGGTTGATACCTCTTTAATTCTGAGTTCGCCCGCTCGTAAATGACGACCGCGCCGTCCGTCTGCGTTTCTTGTGTCGCGAGTCCGATCATATTATAACCCGAGTAAGAATTGCGCCGCGTCCTCGGTCGCCCGGACCTGTACCTTCGCGAGAATTTGCCACATGACAAGCTCAAGCGCCGGTTCGAGTCCCGAGGAATCGACTTTGATTAACCCTTCGCCGCGCTCGATCGTTTCCCGCTTCAATTCTAACAGCTTGATCTGTTCCTCGGCCATCTTCTTTTGAATCTCATGTTGTTCCTTCTGAATTTCGAGTTCTTGTTCGAGCGCCTTCCTTGCCTGCCATCGCCCTTGAAAGTCGAGTCCTTGCCATTCCTGGAAGATCGTTTCCATGACCTCGCCGGTCGATTCGATGACCGATGAAGTCGCCTCAAATGTCGCCTTGACCTTCTCCGCTTCGGCATTGATCGCGGCGATGTCAACCTTCGCGGTCCATTCGATTTCCGTCTTCAAAAGGTCCGCTTGCGTTTCCATCTCTTTGATTAAATACTCTTGCGACTTTTTCAATGCCTCTTTATCGACTTCCGCCTTGATCGCGACTTGTCGATCCTCGGGGATCTCCGCGTCGAGCGTTTGGTTCGTCAACAAGACGGACCCGTCGTCGAGTTCGACAATGACTTCGCTTTGAGTCGCCTCGGGGATCCCGTTTGTGATCTTTTCGTTCGTGAGAAGAAGGGACCCGTCGTCGAGTTCGATTTGAACCGTTGAGGTCTGTTCCTCGGGAATCGCGTTGTCGAGTTCAATTTTCGCGCTCGCAACGGAACCGGCGTCAACGTCCGCCGTGACCTTTGTTTCCTTCTCCGGGGGGATCCCCTCTTCGAGTTCCGCCGCCGCCTTGTCGATGCTTCCCGCGTCGTCGATGGAAATATCGACTTTCTTCTCTTCGGGAAATGCCTCGTTGACCGCCTCGCCCGCGGCCGCGGCCGCTTCCTTCGCTTGCGTCGCTTCCCCCTTCAACCCGGAGAAGGCCCGCGCCCCGCCCTCGACCGCCTCGCTCATGTTCTGAAACTGATTTTCTTTAACCGCCTCGATGAACCCGGCGACGGATTCTCGCGCCGCCTTGATCTTTTCGTCAACGTCCGTGAACGGCCCGATCAACAAGGTCCCGTATTCGGCCATCCTGAGAAGTTTATCGAGGAATTCCGCCATAACAAGGACCGCGGAATCGAAGGCGGTTTGAAGGATGTTCCAGGCGAATTGAATCGCTCCCGTGACCGTATTGAAAACGTCTTCCATCGCGACGCCGGATTCCCCGATCGCGGCGATCGCCCCGGCGACAAGGACCCCCGCTTCGACAACAAGTTTCGCCGCGGCGAGGACTTTCCCAAATTCAATTTGCGCCGATTCTCCCATCGCGTTGAAGTCGGAAACCCCTTCCCGGATCGCGAGGAAAATCGGGGCGAACCCTTCAACCATCCCTTGTGTAACGGTGATCAAAGTCGTGATCGTATCGACGGCCGCTTGAATCGCTTCCGCGAGTCCTTCCGGGGTTGTCAAATCGATCCCGTCGAAAAGGTCCCCTATCTCGCCGCCCAAACTTTGAAGGGCGTCGATGAAGTCGTCGAAATCGACTTTCTCGAACGCCTCGGGAAGATTCGCGGCGACGGTCTTCAAAAAGTCCTCGACCCGCTTCGCCCATTCCTCGATGACCGCGAAGAGTTCCGCAAACGCGCCCGCTTCAACGGCGTCTTGCATTCCTTTGAAAATCTCGATGATCCCGTCCGCGATGCCGGTATAAGCGCCGGTCAATTGATCGCCGACTTGAATCAAGAGAATATCGAGGTTGTTCGATAGCTTTTGATTCACGTTTTCGATCGTGTCGGCCATCTTCTCGAACGCCTCGGTCACGACATCTTGACCCGATCGCATTTGTTCGAGCGCCGACGCATATTTCCCGGTCTTGTCTTCGGCCAGGATCAACCCGGCGTTCAACCCCTCGATTCCCCCGAGAAGTTTTTTCATTTGATCGGCGTTCCCGCCGGTCTTCGCCGCGAGTTCCGCGAGAACCCCGTCGAGTCCCTTCGCCTTGAGCGCCCCTTCCCCGTATTCGATATTCAACGAATTGAAAACCTTCTTCGCCTCTTCGGACGGGGCGAGGATTGAAGAGATAACCGCCTTCAATCCGGTCATCGCCTCGGTCGTCGGCATACCGGCCGCGGTCAAGGCCGCGACCGCCGCGGTCAAGTCCTCGATCGGGATCCCGGCCGACGAAGCGATCCCCGTCACCCGGGAAAGCGAATTTGCGAGTTCGGGAAGCGTCGTTTGACCGAGTTTGACGGCGTTGAAAAAGGCGTTCGAGTACCGGGTCGCTTGATCCGTGTCTTCTCCGTATGCGTTCAAGGTCGAGGCGACAAGACGGATCGTGTCGTTCAAATCCCCCTTCCCGGCGACAGATAGCTTTTCCGCCTCGTTCAAGGACTCGATCGCGCTTGTATAGTCAATCCCGGCCGAAATCGCCGTGTAAACCGCGCCGTTGATGTCGTCGAGGGACTTCACGGAATCCCGGGCGTATGTGATTATATCGTCCTTGAACTTGAGGATGTTTTCGTCCGTGTCATCGATCAGGGTCGAGATTTCCGCGAAGGACGATTCAAACTCGCTCGCTTTGTCGATTGCGAGCGCCATCCCGCCAATTGCGAGCGCCGCGAGCGCCGCATCCGCAACGAGGACCGCGTCGGCCATCCTTGCGAACGGTTGCGCCGCGGACTCGATCATCGCGCCCATGTCCGAGGCATTCTTCCCGATCGAACGCATGACCTTTGACGCTTGATCGTTTCCTTGAAATAGGATCTCGACGGTTCGCTTTATGTCCATCGTCTGTTATCTCCGAATCGCCGCCTTCGCTTCTTCAACCCGTTGATTGTGCGCCTCGTAATGCAATTCCCAAAGTTCGATTTCCGTGTCGGTCAAGATGCCCTCCGGGAAATAGTCCGGCATGATCTCATAAAGAAACCGTCCCCTAGAATGACAAAGCATTAATCCCGCCCGGATTCGGGGGTCGTTCCAGAGGACTTGACTTTTCCCGGGACGTGACCGCGACCGCAAAGGACAAGGATCGTGTCCGTGATGTTATAGAAGGTCACGCCGAAGAACGCGAGGATCCGGCCCGCGAGGTCGATGTCACACTCGGGGTCGATGCTCGCCGCTTCGAGCAAATGAAGCCGATAAACGGCGTCGTGCGGCGTTTCCTCGTTGTTGCCGATAAGGTCCCGGACCGCCTTTTCCGTTTCTTCGCCCTTCGTCCCGAGAAGTCCCCGCATGATCGCTTGAACCTTTTCCTTGTTTTCTAGCTTTTGCCGGATCTTCGCGACTTCATGTCCGGTCAATCCTCGGACTTTCCAAACCGGTTTTTCCCCTTCTTTCAGGTCGTCAAAAAAGTCCTTGAGCGCCGGAACTTCGACCTTCGCCTCGCGAGGGACAAACCCCGCCTTGAGGAACTTCGACTTGTCGAATCCCATGATTCACCCGTTCTTTGTTTTGTTGAAGGTTAAAGGGAATAGGAAGGGAAGGCCCCCGCCCCCCGGGGATGTCCCGAGGGACGGAGGTTTCGTCAAAGATAGGTATGTCCAGAAGGACGCATTTCATCATCATACATTACAACGATTCTTCGCTCGTGACCGCTTCGCTCGCGACTTCCGGCGTGATTGTGCAAGCGGACGACAGGTTATCCCCGGCCGGGTTCGACCGTGTGACCCCGAGCTTCCCTTGCGTCAAGACATACTTCGTCGTGACGGTCGAGTCTTGCAGATACTTGAACCATAGGGTTTCGTCCTTGTTCTGCAAGAGAGGATCATCGATGTTCGTTTCGAGGTACGCCGTAAAGGACCCCTGAGACACGGACGAAGACGCGGCCCCGATCGACCCGCCGTAAATCTGAACACTCGATACGGAATGAGCATTCTCGGCCGGAACGAAGTCGGCGACCTTCGAAAGCGCCCCGAAGATCGGCGTATAATACCGGATGTAAACCGCCTTTGTGACGGGTCCGGTATGGTTCACCATGAGCGCGACATCGAAGGTGATCCCCGCGGCCCCGAGAACGAGATTCGACACAGAAGAGTAATTGATCTGCCATGTCGGATAATCGTATCGCTCGCGGTGAACGTTCGGGACGGAGAAGATTTCATCCGCCGTGATGACCGCGGCCCCGGATGCGGAAAGGCGAACTTGCGCGACCTCAATCGATGTCGCCGGGATCAAGGGCGGTCCGCCGTCCGCGCCCCGGGTTTCCGAAAACGAGGTCCCGTCCGTCCCGGCAACGACGGCGATCGACCCCCCCGAGTTGACGGTGATCGAGTTGATAATGTGCGTGTCGGCCGGGGTCGCTCGCGTGAGCGATTCATCCGTCACGCCGGACACGGACGTTTCAACCCCCGAAAGATAACACTTCCCGGCCGACACGTCGCAAACGTCATTCGACCCGGAGTCGGGGACCGACACGGTCAACCCGTTGATGATTCCGTTCGGACGGACGATCGGAGCAAAACCGCTTTTCTTCGAGAAAAGATGGTCCCCCGAATTGTACGTCAAGTGATCCCCGGAATCGGTCAAGGCGACGTAATCTTGAAACGTCTGTCCGAATTCCATGTAAAGCAGAGCATTTTCCGCGCTTGGCATTGTCTGTTCCCTCCGATTTACTTGTTACGGTTGAGAGTAAGGGTCCCCCGCTTTTGTTTGATAGTTGACCTGAAAGAACGCCGAACAACCCGTCAACGTGTCGTCTTCCTCGGGATAATCCGTCGGACCGCCCTCGATGTAACGGACGCCGTCCGCAAGATCCGAGGTCAACGTCGTGACCGCCTTTTCGCCGGACGGGGGACCCGCGATCGTCGCGATGTCGAGATTCGCGCCGACCTTCAAGGTTTCCGCCTGGAAGGTCCCGGACAAGCGCCGCAACGTGAAGGACCCGGCCGCGTCGCCGCCCGCCCATGAACCCGAATCGACTTGAATCGCCTCAATGTATCCCGTCGCCCCTCCCGTTTCCCCCTCGATTGTGTCCCCGACTTGCGGTTCGTAGGTTCCGCCGTCCGTGAACGAAAGCGTCCAGGTGATCGCCGTCATGATCTCGATCATGTCCCCGAGAAGTTGTTCCGCGATGACCGAGGGGTTTGTCGTTCCGTGCGCCGCCCGCCCTTCGACCTTGATCACCATTGAATGTTGAACCGCGCTTTGAATGTGTTCCGCCGTTTCCGCTTGCGGGAGAACGTTCAACCCGGGGATCCCGGCCGGGTTCATGCTCGCCCGCGAAACGTTCGCCCCCGAAGAAAGATTGAAGCCCTTCGTCGTGAGAACGGACGCGAGGCGGGTCGCGATTGCCGCGATGATCTGTTCTCGGATCGTGTCGGTTGCCATCTTAGAGAATCCCCCCGAGTCGTTGATCGATCAGGCGATCGACTTCCTTTCGAAAGACTTCCTCGCCCCGTTGCGCCGCCTTCTTTACCCCGTCGCCGTCGTCAAGCATTTGCGCCGCGGTGAACCCTCGAAGATGTTCGACCGGCAAACGGTATTTGTGACCCATCGCCCGGAATTGACGGTCCGAATAAGACCGGGTTGATCCCGGGAATTTCCCCGCGTGTTCGCGCCAGAAGATACCCTCGGCCGATGAATTCCAAAACTTCGACTTGAAGGCGTGTTTCAAGGTCATCTTCGCGCCGCGCCGCTCCCAAACGTTGACCCCCTTTTTCGTGACCGTGTGCTTGAATTGAGTATAACGGAGTCCCGGTTGACCTTCCGCGTAAAGCATCGCGACGGGAGCATACATATTCCGAACGAGCGCGATTTTCAGTTTGTCGGACCTCTTCCAATGACTCGCCCCGGTGAATAGGTCCCTTTTCTTGACTGTGAACCTCGACGTGATATGTTTCGCCGCTTCCGTCCGCGCCGCCTTGACCCCCTTGTTCGCCGCCGCCTTGATGATCTTCGGCATTTCCCGGGACAGTTCGTTCAACGGTTGTCGAACCGCTTCAAGTCCCTTTATCTCGACCCTGATCGCGTCCGGCATGGTTCATTCATCCGTGTGAATTTTTCGTCCTTCGTTGTCGTAAATTTGATTCCCTGTTTGATCGAGAATCGGTTCGTCGTCCCCCTCGATCGGATCCAGGGTTGAAGAAAAAACTCGTTCCGCGATCACTCGGACCGCGGGGATTCTGGATTCACAAGCCATCGTTAAGCGTTCCCCGAAAACAAGAAAACATCATACGACTTGTCCGCGTCAAAAGAGGCGGGCGTAAACTGAATAGAGTCCGCCCAGGCGGTCACGGAAACGAGATAGTCCGTCGCGTCGGTCATGTCGATTGAATCAACGGTGATATATGAATCCGACCCGGGCGTCCGAATGCCGATCGATAAAGTCCCGGCCGAAGGCGTCGCGGAAACTTCAAGATGAATTTGTGTAATGTGATGTCCCGGTTCCAGGTCGAGCGCGAAAGCGCCGTCCGCTTGTGTTTTTCCCGTGACGGATTGCCTCTTGTTCGGAAGAAGACTCATTTGAACCCCCTATTTGACCGCAACGGTCAAGAACCATCGGTCCCGATTCGTAACGAACTTGACCTTGTATTCCGTCCCGTCGATCGTGAACGTTTCATCCCTTGCCGGTTCCGCCGCAAGGTCCGCCTTCAAGAACGTGATCTCGCGCCGGACCTGTTCCATTTGTCCCTCGCCGCCGACGGGTTCCGCTTCGTCCTCTTCCGTGAACTCGACTTGAAGCGTCACGGGATCGCCGACGGCCGGTTGAAAGACCGCGGAATCCGAGAAGTTGTCCCGGATGTTTTCCGCTTGTCGATCGAGCATTCCCATTTTTTACAATTCCCCGGCGTAAAGAACATAAGGTTCGTAAAGCGGTTTCCCGTCCGTGAATTTCAAATACGTCATGTCCCCCCGGGAGTGTGCAAAATGGATCCATCGGTCCTTGACGTGCTTCCGAAAAATCTCCGGTTGCGGAGCGATCGTCGGCGTCTTGTGCATGAAGGACCGGACCCTTTCTTCGAACTCGACGGTCCCCTCGGGGACTTCCCATTCGTTCGACGGCCCGAACTTCCGTTCGTATTCCGTGCAAGCCCTTTTCAATGCGACCCGGACTTGAGGTCCGATATATTTTGTTATCATCTCGCGAATGAGTTCGTAACAGGTTTCCCCCTTCTTCAATCCTTCGTTGTACCAATACCCCCCGTAATTCCTGTTCACGTCCTCGCGGATCTCGATTCCGCATTTGCAAGGGAACCCTTCGAGTTGTTGTTGAATGTCGCAAAGCTGAAAGAGTTCTTCGACCGTCTTCGGGACGACAACGACCTTGTAACATTCCGCGCAGTATGACGGAAGGATCCCGAACCGCTTGAAAATAATGTCGTTGTGAAAGTAACAATCCGTCCCCGGCGGATGCCAGTAAACCCAAGGCGTCCGCGGTTCGCCGACCGCCGCGAGGCGATCGAGTTTCATTGTGTCCGCCCTCCAATACCACGACCCCCCGTCAACGAGCGGTTGAAGCGATTCAACGATGTCGATCTTTTCGAAGTCCATTCTTTCCCCTTTGTTCGAAAAGGGCGGGGATCCCCGAAGGATGGAACGGAACCGACGCCGCCCAAAACGCCGGAAAGGGGAAGACACCCCCCGGGGTCCCGCCGTGAATTAGAGTCCCGAGGCGTGAACGTAATAGTTGACACGGACCGAAAGAGTCGTGTCGGCCGAAGCGTTCCCCGCGAATTCATCATTCGGGTTGTAAAGCTGTAAGGCGTTGTTGACGATGTCCGCGGCCGCGTCCGTCGGAAGCGTCGCCGCAACGACAAGCGCCATTTGATCAGCGGTCGCGTCAATGAATCCGGTACACTCGATAGAAGCGGTCACGTCCCCCCCGCCGGTCGCGTACTCGATAACGAGGTTGTCGTCCGTTTCCGTCAATGCCTCGGATCCATAGTCGAGGATCAGAACCGCCGAAACAAATTCGATGAAATAACCGGCCCCGGGAGCGGCGACAAGGGTTTTCGGCGTTCCGTTGAGCGCCTTGATTTCAGCGTTCGAAACGGCGACGGTTGCCGAATAGAGTTTTGCCTCTCCGCTTCCGAACCCGACATACGCGCAATCGTCCATCGTCATGTCTTGACAGGTCACGTCCGACCAATCGATCGCGTCGTCATCGATGGAATCGTCTTCGAGGTTTTCCCCGTCGGCGAATCCGCGGGTTGTTCCGGTTTGATCCGTGTAATAAACCTTCGTTGTTACTCCGTCAACGGCCGCATGAAGGCGAGCGACATCCGCGCCCGGGGTCCCGACCGTCGTTTGTTCAACGAGGTCAACGACGCCTCGAACAAGGTAGTTCGTCCCCCTTACATCCCAATACGCCGCGTAAGCGATCGCGGCCCCGATCAAGACGATCGCGATCGGGACGGCGAAGAACATTTTTCGGAATTTCATCGTTCTTGTCCCCCTTGTATGAAAGGGATTCCGATCCGAGGACGGGTTCGGGCGTCTTGCGCCTCACAAGGAACCGGCGTCTTGCGCTCAACGTCCCCGAACCGGAAACCGATCGTTTACGTTATGACCGTGTCGATCAGGTAAGCGGCGTCCGTGCAAATCGCCCGGGACTGATCGGAGGTTTCGACCTCGATCCACTCGCCGCCGCCGCCCTTCTCTTCGTCCCGATACGTCCGAACCTTGTAACCGACCGCCGTTGACATCTGATTCCAACGGAAGGTTTTCCAGGCGGACATATCTTCGAGGGAAGCATCCTCGGAAGCGTAAGCGAGGACGACATCCTTCCCCCAAATGTACGAAAAGGACGCCGTCTGTCCCTTGTTTGCGGTGTTCCGCTTTGCCTTTCCGACGTGAAGCCGATCGACCTCGAACAGTTCGGCGACAAGCTGTTGAGTCACCATCGCCGGGTTCGCGTTCGTGGATCCGCCGGACACGCGGTCAAGAATCTGCGGATGTTGTTTCAGTTTCGACCATACTTCCGCGCCCATGAAACAGACGTTCGGTTCCATGAAACACGCTTGACGGCCGGTTTCGATCGCCCCGAGGGGATCGCTTGTCGCGAATTGATCCCATCGATCGCCGCCGGAAAGCTGTGTTCTGTACCCGGCCGCATAGTTCGCGTATGTCGTCGTCAGGAGCATGACGAGGACTTCCAGGTCCAGAAGCAAAAGATCGGTAATGAACCGGGTCGTCCGTTGCCGCGGGTTCATGCCCGGGTCGGCGTTCCCGACCGTTGCGTCCGCGAGGAATTCACGAAGCGCCCGATCCTTGCAATAATAGTTGTCGGTTGACTTCGACCATTCGACCTCGTTCGCGGTATCCTTCGGCCCGCGGATCGTTTCGGGAATGGTGAAGCGGTCCTTCTTCTCGAACGTGTTGAAAAGATCGCTCTTGTTCCCGACACGCACAACGGGAGACACAAGATCCGCGATCAATTTCGCGTTCGAATACTCGACCGCAAAGTTCGAAAGCGGTCGATCGACGTGAAGATCAGTCGGATTCGGCATTGTTTGTTCCCTCCGGTTATTTCACAAAAAAGGTTGACGTTTCGCGCCGGACTTCGACTCGCCGCGATCAGGTCGTCGAAATCGTGTTCGGACCCAGGAGTTTGACTTCGATCAAGTCGTCGTCGGCGGTTGACGCTTCCATCGCTTGACAGAAATAACGCGCTTCGTCCGCCGAAACCTTGACGCCGTGATAGTTGGAGTTCGACCCGAGAAGGTCGCCGATCGCGATGTTCGAGGACGCCGCGTCAACCCGCAAGAGGGTTGTCCCCTCGGTTGCGATTTCCGCCTCGTATCCGGCCGCGGCCGGGGCGTTCTGCAAAACCCCTGCACCATGACCGGCGGAAGACGTGTCAACGTAATCGACGTTCCCGTCCGTGTCGAGTTTCATCGCGTGATACTGATAGGACGAAAGATCCCTCGCGGCCCCGCGAGTGATCAGTCCCGACGGTTTGGCCTGGACGCCTCCTGCCGCATTTCCCATGATTTGAACCCTCCGAATTTTACGGGTTGTTCACCCTTTGGTTGATGATCCTCTTCCTTGCCTCTTTGTTACTTGCCGTCGTACATCTTCGCGAGTTCGGGGTGTTCCTTGCAAGCCCGATTGAACGCCTCTTCGAAGGTTATCCCTTCGGCGCTCTGTTTCTCGGTTGCGATTTCCGCGAGTTTGTCGCCCGCCTCGCGCTTGTCCTTCGCGGTGATCTTGCCGGTCCCGGCCCCGTCGTCGCCGTTGAGGTTGTCCCCCATGCTTCCCGCATCGTCCCCGGCCATCCCGTCAAGGCCGTCTTTCGCCTTCTTCTTCTGATCGGCGAGGATTTGCTTTCTCGCTTCGTCGGCGGACACGCCGTCCTTGATCAGTTTTTCAACGAGTTCGCCTTGACCCTCGAAGGCCGCCTCGCGGATTTCCTCGATCCGGGTCCGCTCTTTCTCCGCGCCGGTCCGCTCGCCCTCGGTCCGGGCGTCGTCGGCGATCTCCGGGAAGCGTTTCGCCGCGTCTTCCTTCGTGACCTCATTTCTTCCGATCTCGATCACTTCGTCGTAAACAGACCGGAAATCTTTCTTGAGTTCGTTCATGTCCATGATTCCGACCCCTCTCTTGATTTGAGTGTAGGTTTGAACGAGTGACGCCGTTTCGTCAACGAGTCCCCGTTCCTTTGCCTGTTCTGCTATCAAAACCGCCGATTCAAGATCCCGGACCGCGTCCGGGGACATCCGCCGCGCCGGGGCGACATCCGCGACGAAAATCGAATATATTTCATCGACACGCGCTTGAATATACTTCCGACCCTCTTCGGACAACGGTTCAACGTCCGTTCCGATCGCCTTGAACGCGCCGTTGTAAATGTGTGTGACCTTCAATCCGATTCGTTCGAGCAATCGCGAGCGGTCAACGTGTGTCGCGATAATCCCGATCGACCCGAATTGAGCGGTCGGGGTCCCGATGACTTTGTCCGCCCGGGACCCGATCCAATACGCCGCCGACAACATTTGACCATCGGAAAAGGCGACGGTCGGTTTCTCGATCGCGCCGATGACATCGGCGAGTTCCTTTGTTCCCGCGACCGTCCCCCCGGGCGAATCAATGTGAAGAAGAATCGCCTTGATCGCGGTGTTCGATGCCGCTTCGAGAAGTTCCGCGGCGACGGCGTCCGAATCAACCCCGTCGAACAACCATCGCGAGAAACCGCCCATCCGCCGACCGATCGGACCCATGAGTTTGAAAATCGCGATCCCGTCTTCGGTGATCTCATAATAAGCGTTCCGCCGAACGTCGCCGTCCGCCTGGACGATCGCCGAATCGTTGATCACACGGGGAAGGGATCCCGGCTCGATCGCCCATACAATCGTTTCCCCTTCGCCCGGGTTCACGACGGCCGGGGGATCCGTGTTATCCGAGGTCACGACCTGGAAGGGCGGATCATTTGTTCCGGGTTCTTTCTTCATTCTTCGGTTCCTCCGGTTTGTCCGGGGATTGCTTCTTCCTCTTCGTCGTCGTCCACGTCCTCGCCGTCCATAATGAACGGGATCCCGAGGAATTCATACTTGTCTTTCTCGCGGGCGATCTGTGTCGCCTTCTGTTCCCAATCGTCGCCCGACTCCGCGCATACATCGGCCCGGGACTTGAATCCCATCGAAACGGCGATCTTGTTCGCTTGTGTTTCTTTCAAGGGATCGACGGACTTCCATCCGGGCGGGGTCCAGAGTGCGCGAGTGTATTCCCATTGATTGCGATAAAAATCGCCGACCGGGAGTTCTCCCCGAAGGAACGCCTCTTCGATCAGGATTTCATAGACGGGTTGACAAAGATGATCGATGATCAGTTGTTGAAGATCCTGAAAAACTCGATACGCTTGAAGAAGCGCCGCCCGCGCCGATGAATAATTCGTCTTGCTGAAATCCTTGAAAATCAGTTCATACGGAAGACCGAGCGCCGCGCCGATCGATCGAACAACGAGTTCAACGAATGAGTTGAACGTGTTCCCCGGACGCTTCGGATCCGAGAAGGTAATCTTCTGTCCCCCGGCGAGGTATTCAATCGCCCCGGGTTCCATCCCTTCCAGGCGTTGACCCGCATCATTCGTTTGATCCGATCGACCATATCCAACCGTATACGGATTGTCGGTTTCGACGAAAGCGGCGAAACACGCGCCGACCCTCGCCGCGACAAGTTCCGCCTCCATGTAATCGGCCAGGATCTTGAACGTGTCGAGGACCGGGGCGAAGAAGGGGATCCCCCGGGATTGTCCAGGTCGAAGACGCGGGAAAAAGTGAAAGACCATCGGGCGACCCTTGGAGTCATACGCCGGAACCGGTTTTGAATCGTTGTAACCGTTGACCGGCGGACGTGAATCGCCCGGATGATACATGAGGAAGTGATAGTTTGATGGAACCCCGTTCTTGTCCTTCTCGATTCCGAACTTGACATTCGACCCGGTGATCGACCTCTTCGGGTCGTCAAGGCGATCCCCCTCGATCGCTTCGAGCGCGAGAAGATATGGTCGCCGCTTCGGATCCTTGATCGCCCGCCGGACGAAGATCGATTCGCCGCTTTCCAGAATTTGACGGACCGCGAGGGATTGCAGTTCGTTGAAATTCATTTGAAGATCGGACGACGCCGTCGGAACCCATCGGGAATAAACCTTCTCCGCGGCCGTCTGAAACGCCTTCGCCTTTTCGTCGTCGATCCCGATCGCCTTCGAGTCGATCACGCTTTGAGGTTTCAACCCGTTCAAGATCGTGTTGTTGACAACGGTTCCGGTCGCGCCGGACGCAATTGCGTTGTTCCGGTTGAGGTCCCGGGACTTGCTTCGGATCGTTTCGATGTATCCATCGATCGTCGTGTCCGCGGATTCAATGCCGGTTGTCCAATTGCTTGTTAAGCGGGTCGGCGATGCGCCGGAATAATACGTCGCGGAAAGGTTGAGGAAGTGACGCGCCGCGACTCTTTTCGCGGCCCGGACCGGGGAAACCCATGAAACGACTCGGTCGGAAAGATGCAAGCGGACCCCCTTCAAGACGGTTTGTCGAAGCGGGCGAGGTTTCGAACGCGCCCATGTGTTTCTGATTCCAGTTGAGAGGCGAAGTCTTTTCGCATCGCCCGAAGTTCCTTCAAGTCGGCCCGGGAATGTGCGCGACCTCCGATCGCATAGGTTTGACCATCTTGAAGAATCTCCGCGATCGCCGTATCGATCAGGTCGAGCATTTCACTTGTCGTCGATGCCATAAAGAAACCCCGTGCTAGATTTGCCGATATACTAACACGGGGTTTTTGCAAAATGTCAAGGAATGTGCGAAATATGCCGACTCCGGGCGGATCCGGGCGGAAAAAAGGGGTTGACAGGGTTTTCCCGGACCCCCTTTTTAATCGGCGTCGGGGTCGTAAACCTTGTCCCCCGACTTTGAGATGTACCGAAGAAAATGATCGAGGTTGTCGGCGTGTGCGCGATAAGATCCGTCGAGGATCACGACCGGCATTCCGATTGCGATCCATCGAACGAAGACTTCCTCGCCGATCTTGCAATACTTCATGATCTTCCGCTTCCCCCGGAACCATCGCGGATTACAATCGTCCTTATCGTCGCCGTTCGTTCCGTTCGTTCCGTTCTTTTTCAAACCCATTTCTTCCCGCTTCGCTTTACCCATGAAGACCCCCCTTTCCTGGTGAATGATTCTTTGCGCGAGGACGGATGATCCGTCTTCCGCGGTTGCGGATTTGGTTCGTTGATCGTGTGAGCGCCCGCCCGAATCGCGGCCGCATAAGCATAAACGAAGTCATCGAGGGCGTGATTTTTCCGGCGGATCGCGACCCATTCCTTCCGAACGTATCCCTTGTGAAGTCGCTCGACGTGCTTTTCCGCGGTCAATTCTTGATAAAGTGTGTCGGGATACCCGATCGGAAAATGAATGAATCCGGGTCCAGGGTTCGCGATCTTGTAACGGGAATAGATCGTCGATTTTGCGACATCGGTTCCGACGGTCCAGAGAAGGACGCCGCCCTTGATCGTTTGCCCCATGTATGCGACATCCTGTTTCGTCGGTTTTCTGATCAGGGGGGAGTTCATTTCCGAAGCGCCCTTGACCGCCATAACGACGGGTTGACGCTCCCGGGCGTATCGGTAAACCGCTTGTGTCGAGTGACCGCCGGAATCGACCCCGGCCGAAACAACGTTCATCTTCCCGCCGCCCTCGACTTCGAAGGCCCGATAAATTATCCCGTCGAGTTGTTTCCATACGTCCTCTTGATTTGTGTCCCCGAAGAGTTCCCCGTATTCGATGATCCATGCTTCCTCGCGAGCGCCCCATCCGACAACGAGATATGAAAGGAACGTGTCCATAACATCGACCCCGGCCGAAAGAAGGCGAACGTCACGCGGGACCCGGCCGGGTTCATACGCTTCCGCCCGGACCTTGAGTTCGGACCATTCCGGTTGATCGCCGACTTCTTCATACGGTTCGCCCTTGCGCGTGTTCACCCAAACTTTCATTTTTTCCGGGTTGCCGACCGCTTCGAGAAATTCCTCGACGACCTGTTTCCAGGAAACCCAACCGACCGGAGAATACAAGGACGATATTTGATAACCGCGCCGCGGCCGTCCGGGATGCGTCGGAATCCATTTTCCCTTTTCGAGCATTTCGGTTTTGTGATGTTCGTCGATCCGCTCGCCGCATTCCGCGCATTGATAACAAACATCGACGACGATCCCGTCGGGATCCCGCTCGAACTTGATCCCGAATTCGGCATCCTTCCCGCCCCATTCCAGGCGTTGAAATTCCTCGCAATATGGACACGGGACAAAGTAATAACGTTGATCGGACGTGTTGAAGTATGCCTCGATCGCGCTTGTTCCCTTTTCAAGCGGCGTCGAGTTGTAAAAGATTTTTCTTCGTGTTCCGTATGAATCGGTCCGCTTCTTCGCGAGGGCGAGGGGATCCCCTTCGCCGGGGATGATCTCAAATCCGTCGATGTCATCGAGAAAACAATTTTTGACCGACATCGATCGGAAGTTCGCCCCGGAGTTCGAACCGCTCAACCAAAGATAACCGTTCGGAAACGACTTCCCGAGGATTGTGTTTTCGCCGTCCCGTGAGCGCCGCGGAAGGATCTTCCCTTTGAGTTTCGGAGTCGCCTCGATGCCCGGGGTCAATTTTTGTTTCGAGTGTTTCGTCGCGAGGTTGTCGGTCGGGAAGACCGCCATCATTGAACAAGGGGAAACGTCAACCGTGTGAAAAATCCAGTTGTTCCCGCATTCCGTTATTCCGAGTTGAGTCGCCTTCATGACGCCGACTTCCTCGATGCCGGAATGAGGTCCGAGACAATCCATTATTTCGCGAAGATACGGGGTCCGCGAGGTTCGATATTTTCCCGGTTCGCTCGACCCCTTTTGAGGCAACCATCGGAACCTATCCGCCCAATCGGAAATTTCAAAGAACGGATCAGGTCGAAGCGACGCCGCGATCGCTTGCGCGATCCTCGCCGTTGCTGAATCGTTCGAGGATAGCATTTGAAAGGTCCTCAAGAATCGTTGTTATCTCTTCGTTCAATCTTCGCTCGATGTCCGTCGCCGGGATCCCCGCGAGCATCGGGGCGGTCCTCGCCGGAATGTGAATGATCGCATCGCGAACGACGCGATGAATGTCGCCGACCGCTCGTAACGTTTCGTCGGCCGGGATCAAGGTCCCCTCTTTTTCCTTGACCTGGATCTCGGCAAGTCGCGCCTTCCATCGTTCGTTGATCGCCCGCGCCTCGGTCAAGGTCAAGTCTTCGAACCCGGTCCCCGCGACCTCTTCCATCTTCTCGCGGAACGTCGGGGATCTCTTGACCTTCGGTCCCGTCTTCGCCTTCGCCTTCTTCTTCGGAGCGGCCCGCGGCCGGGACTTCTTTTTCTTCGCCGGGGGATCCCGGGTCGCCCGTTGCTTCAAGAGGGCGTCCGCCTTCTTCGGCTCAATGAACGTTCGTCCCCCGATCCGTTTCGTCGCCCCCTTGAGTTTCCCTTGATCAACCCACTTTCGGACCGCGGAAACGGACTTCTTCCGCCGTCGAGCATACGCGGGAATTGAAATCGGATCGGGTTCCTTCTTCATCGTTACCTTTGGGCGGATTTTGGACCTTCAAAAAACCCTCAAAAAGTGCGCCTTTTCTGTTCCGAATCCCTGTTCATGCGGGTTCCGGCCGGGTCCCCCTTCTGTAAGTGTGCGAAAAATAACCTTATTGAGAACCGAGAATCTAGGGGTCTTTTGTGCGCCTTGC
>Ga0180433_10001263_pt1 | contig 42509 bp, 62 predicted proteins | sample SS_ome_8_FD_132980 | JGI IMG/M metagenome (GOLD analysis project Ga0180433, IMG submission 132980) | Hypersaline lake sediment archaeal communities from the Salton Sea, California, USA - SS_1_D_1 metaG | ecosystem: Environmental > Aquatic > Non-marine Saline and Alkaline > Hypersaline >...
CCCGTGATCGGATCCACGTATGCAACGGGAGTATCCCCAAACATCCCGATCCCAGCGCTGAGGGTTTCGAAAATCGCTTGAGCAATGTCCGTATCTGATCCCCCTAACACGATCGCCCAAATATGCTGAGGGGGAACACCGTCAGGGTCAGTGACGATCCCATTGTTGGCAATCACCCTCACTTGCTCAACTGCTGGGATATTTGAGATCGCGGTGAAGATCGCTGCAGTGTTAGCGGTGCCGGTTTGCTCAGCCGCTTTTTGACGCCTTATTCTGAGCTCAGTGTCAGTCTCCTCAGCCTGACCCTCAGTAGCGTCAACATTATTTGTAACTGACTCCCAACCGAAAATAGGGGTGTCAATTTGTGTTAGTGTCCCAACTACTGCGGAAATAGGACCCGCATTGACCGCAGTAGCTGAGACGTTCTTTGTTGTTGAGGGAGCAATTACAATCTCAACATCGGTCTTGAATTGCTCCCCGATAGCAGGGTCGGAAACAAGGGATCCCGCTGGGATCGTTGTCCCCGCTGCATTTGAGGTACATTCAAGAGTGACCGTTGAGAATTCTGATTCTTTGCGCTCAATCCCGTTGAGCAAAACGAGATCGGACAGAAAAACCCCGGTTGACTTTTGGGGATCATATGCTGATACCGCTCCCTCAATACTCTCATTGATGTCAGCAACAATCTCAGTCACAATCCGCGCAAACTGACCAAAAGCCGAATCAGGATCGGTCTTGATATTGTCCCCAAAAGCGCTTTTGAGATCTGCAATGAGAGCGTTGAGAATATCGTCATAACGATCGATCGTGTATCCTGTTTCATCAAATGAGCTCATGAGATCTCTCCTATATCGTCAAATCAGTTGACACGGGTCCAAAAACACTATCAGCGGTAAAATCGATTTGAGCAGCGTGCTCAACCGGGTCAACTGCAAAGTCAAGCCTCAACAATCGTCTGAGATTGGGAGTATTGACCAACGTTCTTTGTATTTCGGTTTTCTTTTGCAATGTTGAGCTATCCGTTGCCCACATAACCCCAAACCAGTCAACCCCCTTTGTATAGTCAAAGATCCACTCTCCCAAAATATGCAAGATCCGAATTTTTGCACATTGGATCACCTCCTCACCCTCAGTGACAAGTTGAAGATCTCCCAACTCAACAACTAGATCCTGATTTTGGTCAAGTAGTAAATCAGTGCTCATCTCATTGACCTTTTGCCTTTATCTGACCCGCAACGGAAATTTTGCACCTAAAAGAAACAGGGTACTCAGTTGGGGTTGGGGTTGTTGGTATCTTAGGAGTTGCGCTGATAACCTCACTTTGATCGTCTTGCCGCAATACCTCAACCCCCTCAGCCTTGTCTTTGACCGCGGTTGCTTCCAACTTGACCGTATACGGACCGGGATCGGGAGTTGTTGCCCCCGCTGCAGGGACTGTGATCGCACTAACAGTGATCTGATCCCCATCCCTATGTACAAGTTTCGCCTCAGCCTTGACCTTGACCCCCGTTGGGGGAGCAACAACGATCGTTGCTACCACGTTAGGAAAAAGCGGGGGGATCGTTGTTGTCGGATCAGTGACAACCGTCATACCTTGCACCGCTATGAGTTTAAGAGCCATTATACATCAACCGTAAAGTTGCCGTTTATATCGGCTTGACCCGTTGCAGTGTTGAGCTTGATTGACCCCGGACCGGTTGATACCTCAATTTCTGAGGGACCGGATTTGATCGATCCCGTTGGAGTTGTGATCTCAATATCAGTGTCCTTGAGTCTCACAACGGTTGTGTTGGCAAGGTTTCTCAACGTCAACGCTGCAGCGTCAACGGGAGGCTTGAGAGCGGTTGGCGTCGGAAGGATCCCCGGGATCGCTATTGCGTCAGATAAATGATTTTTTCGAGTCGATTGAGGATCCGCGATCCCTCCCAGGTTTGCCCAATTGGCGATCGAGCGCTCAGCAAAAATCAATAATACGTTGTGACCTGGGAGAATATCGAAAGTCACAAAGAAATTGCCCCCGCCCGGATAGACGATCGGAACGTCCTCAATGACTGGCAAAAGCTGAGGGACCGGGTTTCCTTGAAACAAAACTTTTAAAGAGGGTTGGACTGAAACAGTTTGCAACGCGGAATCAAAAGAAATGACTTGACCGGGCATAGCAAAATGTTTCTTTGAGAAAAGTGACTCAAAGATTTTCGCTAATCCAACATCAAGATTTTCTTTTGAATCACTCATATTGCGAAAACATCTCCCTCAATAGCGGTTTCATATGTTTGCCCAAAATTCGATCCCGAATGTCTAACTTTGTCAGCAATATAAGGAGTTGATGCGGTTGGCAATTTGATCTCTCCTTTGCGCTTGAGCGTTTCTATTCCTAAAGAGCTCAAAGGCAAAGGAGAGATCACTTGAAACAATCTCGACGGTTTGAGGTCACCGTTGAGCAGCGCTTTACATTGCACTCCCAACCGGATCGGTTTATTAAGAACCTTTGTTTTATCGACCTTTTTAGGTTGAGCAGCGTCAGACCGCTCAATTAAAATGGGTTGCTCAAGCAATCCAGTATCTGAGCTCAGGATTGTTGCAACAAGATCTTTTTTTGGCGGTTGATTGAAACTGACAACCTCTAAAACCTGATTTTGAAATGACCACGACAAATAAAAATCGTCAGCAACTTGATTTAGAATATCCTTGACCTTGCCTGAGTATGATTCCCCGCGGGTCATGATCGCAGCGGGATCAACAAAGTCACTAGTAAAAGGCAACTTGAAAGCAAGAGCAAGATCAGTCAAAAGCTGAGTGATCGGGGTCCCTTTTTTGTATGACTTTGAAAAATAGGATTCAAGAAATTCCTTGTTGCCGTCCCCAGCAATGATCTCAGTTATCCAATCCGCTTTAACTTTCCTATGACTCACGTTGATCGTTGTCCCCTTGAAAAGCAATGGGACTGAGAGCGGGGGCAAAATCGGGAGGTCAAAGGGATTATATCCCGCGTAAAACTCAAGAGCTTGATGATCCTGACTCCACAAAGACCGGGTCAACTCACTCAAGTTGTATATTGTGATCTTTGCAATATTGGGCGTTGAGTCCCTATTGAGCTCAATGTCAAATTCAATGTGAAGATTGCGGATCGTGTAGCGCAATACTCCAACATACATAACAAGCTCAACGTATCTGTTAAATTGTATAGTCACTCATTTCCTCTTTGGTCACGTATATCAAAATATAGCGATCACCAATGAGATCGAAATCAGGATCTTGAGCCTTTTCCTCAGCGTCAAGAATGTACAAGCCCCCCAACTCAAGGACCGCATGAGGCTTGAGCAAATTGACTCCTCCAACTAATTTGAGACCCTTGAGATCAAGATCGAAAGTAACCCCGAAAATATCCATATACCAACACTGATCAACCAAATTCCAACGGATAGAAAGCTCAACGGTCTGATCCTCAATATCGATCTGGAATGAGTAATCAGGATTCGGGGTCAGTGGTATAGTGAAAGGCATTTCTTTTTACCCAAACAAATCATTGAGGGTTGAGGAATTTTTCTCAGAGGTTTCAGTTTTTGCCTGAGGTCCCTTTTTGCTTTTAGGAGCGGTCTTTTTTGCAGCCTCAGTATTTTCAGGTTTCTCTTGCTCTTTGATCTTTTTCGGTATCTGAGAGGGATCAACAACGTTGATCTCACTTGCAACGGTTCGAATTTCTCGCAATTCAATCGTAAAGAAAAGCGCTTTTGCCGTGTCCTTTGTCTGATTCGGTCTAACGCTGGTAATCATCATTGATGAATAAACGTTGAGAGGAGTGAAAACGTCAACAATATCATTTTTGTCAGCGAGATCGAGCAAAGCTGAGTATTTGTCTTGCCAACTAAGCGGGGGGAAACCTCCCGCTAAAATACCTGAGGCAACCGCTCCCGCTATTGCCTGAGGACTGAGAGCAATGTCAGTGAGGATACACTCAAGGATCAGGCTTGCAGGTCTCTCAACGCGATTGTCAGTTACATCAAGCCCAGCCTCAACCGGGTGCTCAGTAATGTCATAATCATAAACTGGGGTCTCAGAAACAAGGACATCAACGATAATATCCCCGATAATGACCGGAACAAATCCAAAGAAACGGGCAAGAGCAACCGGATCCTTGATCAAATTGATTGCGTTTGCAAAACCCATTTAATATATCACTCCTGATTCATTGTTTCTCACCGCGTTTGCAACTGATTTGCCCATTTCATCAGCGATCCGCTTTGCAAGATCCTGGGAGCTCTCACCGGGCAATTGAGTAATATTAAATTGGTTTCGAATATCCGCCCGGGCCTGATTTGTTGCATTTGCCGTGTTGTTATTAAATACGCTGGGGGACGGTCCCGCCATAGCAGGATTTAACATTAATCCAGCGTCAAAGGGAGATGACCCCAACCCCCCGGGGGTTTGGCCTCCCGCGGGAGTATCATCAGAAAAAAGACCCCCAATGAGCGGGAGATCCTTGAGGACTCCTTTGATTGACGGCAAAGCGGATCGGAATATATCAGCAAGTTTTCCGGGCAATGTCCCTAGAAAATCGAAAACCCCAACAACAAAATTTTTGATTGCCTCAACCGCAACAATGATTGTATCAGACAATCCAGGGATATAATCATCGAGCATCAAGAAAAATTTTGCTGCTAGCTCAGCGAGAAACTCAAAAAGAGCGATCACGGGAGCATATACAAAAGAAACGGTTTCAATAATTCCTTGTATGATCCCCGCAATGAATGTCTTGAGATTTTCCCAAATGAGTTGCACTTTTTCAGAAAAACTCAATGTGTCATCAGTGATCACATTGTAAAAAATCTGAAATGTCTCTTTTAGGAAATTGAGAGCAGCGGGAATCCTCTCAGTAAAGAAAGAAACGAAATTCTCAAACGCTTTGAGCATTGCAAGGTCAAACTCTTCTTTTGAGAGACCAAAGAGAGCAGCGATCAAACCGGTTATGTTTTCATGTATGAATTTTGAGATCGTGTCTCCCCATTTTCCTAAAAGGGAATCGCCTCCCTGAAAAAACACGATCAGATCCTCAACCGCAAGAGCAAGGACAACAAGTAACCCGGTCAGAATTCCCGCGGGAGTAACAAGGCCTAAAAGAGCCTTTTTCATCCCTGCAAAAGTTGCGAGTTTTTGCATCTTAATGATCAGCGAAAGGGCCTTGATGAATTTCGCAAATTTCACCGCGCCGATCGCAATCGCAAGCAATTTGAAAGTATTTTTCAGACCTCCCAACCGATCAACAATGGGGGCAAGAATATCAAAGACATTTCTCAAAACTGACAAAAGGAATTTGAGCACCGAAACAAAAGTGTCAACCCATTGCTTGACCCTAACTTGTATGAGTTCTTTATTTTGGATCACAAAATCAATGAATTCATCAACAAGAGGGGCGATCGCCTCTCCAACCAAACCGGAAAAGAGTTGAGTCAACGATTTGACGATCGTCATTAGCTGACCCCAAATCATATTGAATCTCTCAGCCCCCTCCCGAGCTTCCTCATTCAACAAATTGATCTCTTTGTATCGTTTCAGAATCTCATCAAGTGTTGTCCCTTGATCCCTGAGGAAACCTACAATCTTGTTTGCTTCCCCACTGAGCAACATGTCAACCGCTGCAACTGCCTTTTGCTGATCCTCCAACTTGAGAGCAGCGTCAATAATTTCCTGAAATTGCTTTTCAGGCTCAAGTTTTTGCAGGTCTTTAAATTCGAGATTGAGGATCTTGAGAGACTCCTCAACCGCGGTCATTTCCCCCAATCCCGCCATTTCACCAAATTTGTTATTCATCTCCTCAACGAGATCAACAACATTTTCAGCGTTGAGGCCTATGTTACTAACAACGCCTCCCAAAGCATCAAGAGCCTCAGCCGAAAGGCCAACCGACTTGGCGAGATTTCCTAGCTCAGCGGTTTCTTTGTTTGTTTGGACAACAAGAGCGCTGATCGCTGCAGTCCCAGCAGCAATGAGACCGGTGACCCATTTGAGGGTATTTCCCAGGTCATCAACCGTTTTGTTGAATTCCTCAACATCGGTTGAGTCAACCTCCCAACCCAGTAAAGCAACAAATTCCTCAATGACAGTCCGGGCCATTATTGATCATCCTTCCAACGTCTATCAATCTCATTTTGCAAGAACATGAATTCTTGACGATCCAAAAAATCAATATTAGTCCAGTTGTCAACCTCCTCAGGGCTCACCTCATACCATTTTGCAACCTGCAGAGTCTCAACAATCTGAGCTCCTAAAGAGTGCTCAATGTCAGCTATGCTGACTCGGTCTGATCGTCCGGGATCAGATCGCCCCCTATAGCGGCAAGCCGATCCCGGACTTTCGAAAAAACCTTTGGGAAATTTTCCTTTATCCCGTGAAAAATGACCAAATAGATCTCATCAGGATTCTCCGCGAAATAGTCACTTTTCTCAAGGTCGTCAATGACAATCGTCTCGGTCTCAGTTTTTACACTGGCATATTTGAGCAGCATTGAGGCAAGACCCCAAATCGTTTCAAATTCGATCTCTCCCAGCGCTTTGAGAATTCTTGATTGACTCTCAGCCTTGTCAGAGGCTCCCGCGGTTGCCTCTGAGAAACCCTTGAGAAGTGTTTGCAAAAAGGTATGAGCAACGTATGCTGCATCTTTTCGCTTGAGCGGTTGGAGGTTATACTCTCTTATCTCACCGCTCAAATTGGTCAAAGAGAAATTGATGTTATGCGGGTCCTTTTTCATTTGAAATCCTCCTAGATCTCAGCTCCCGAATGGACGATCTCACCGCGGGTGAAATTGAATATCCATTCAAGCGCAACCTCAACGTTGCTCTTTTCCATGTTGGGGATCTTTCTCAAAGCGCAACTCTCAGCAAAGAAAAGATCCGCGTTGCTTGAGTTGTCAGTCACCGTGATCGGGTAGGGCTCATCAAGAGCGTCAAGCGCCAACAATGCCGCGTTTGAGGGACTGTATGAGGAAAGCCGGATCGTAATACTCCCGCTCTCATCAGCACTCTTGATGTGTCTCCCGTTGCCGTCAGTCCCGACATGAACGGATCTTTTGTCGGTTGTGTATTCCGCGGTTATCATTGTCCCATCGGCAAACGCTCTCATCGGAGTTGCCCCAACGGTGACTGAAACCTTTTTTGGATCGTATTGCTTATAGGCCATTTTCGGATCCTCCTCTTAGATATTCCATACACCAATCAAGGTGTAATCGTTGACAGCGGAATTGAGCGGTAACACGAAAAACGGATCATTCGAGCTCCCCAACTCCATACGATGGGAGGCCCGTTGAGCAGTCGTGAAATCATCAGCGTCAGGAGCGTTGATCTGAAAAGGTCTCTCAGGAGTGTTGACACCGATCCCACGATCGATCGCCTCATTGCCGTATGTTTTCACAACCCCAACAACGAAAGAAACAGTATCATTCGTGAAACCTCTGAGCGGTTGATTGAGGAGATCGGTGAAAAGAGCCTCAGCAATGCGAGCCTCAAACCAATCCCGACCCAACATGATCCGCTTTTCGATGTCCCCGGACGTGATCCCGTCATAAAGGAAAATGTTGGATCCCAGCGCTTCAAGATAATTGTAATTCTTATCTCTCAAAACCGCTTTCTCAGTTACCGTCAAAGGCTTTGTTGCTCCACTCTCAGAAACAAGGGAGAGGACCTCATAGGCCCAATTGGTCGTACCCTCAGTTGCAGGGAGCACAGCCCCCGCGGTTGCCGCGTCAGGCCACTGATCATCATGCTCAATGTAAATGACCATTGTCTTTTTGAGGCCCAGCGCTTTGCACCTGGAACCGACATCAGTAGTTGTCCCGCTTGCTTTTGCTCCCGCTGAGGTCACAACAAGGTCAATCAGTTTGGTCTTTGCCTCAACATAGGAGGCAGTTTCAACCATTTGATCGTCTGACGCTGCTCTATCAAGAGCAATGTTGTAATAGGAATCCCCAACCGCTGAAATTTCTGAGATTGCGCTCAAAGCGTCAGAGGGTTCCTCAGCGTCAAGACCTGCAACCGCGGTCCCGTTGCTATTGTCAAAGAAACCCGCGGCAAGATCGGTCCCAACCGGGGGATCGGTCGGAATGATCGTCAAGAGCTTTGCAGCCGATCCGGTTTGACTGTGTTTGAGGACTAGCCTATTGAGCAAGTCAAACTCAAAAACAGCGGTATCAAGCCCGGTGATATTCGGAGTCAACGCGGCAAGTTTCGCATTGAGAACGGTAAGAATTCCCGCAAGATCCGTGATCCCCGAAAAGTCACAACCGGAAATGTCATCCTCAAGAGGAGTGGGCGTTGAGTTGTCTTGCACGGTAAATGATCCGTCAGTGACCGCTTTCCAAACTGCAAAATCACTCTCATAGTCCGGTCCCGCGATCCAATAGACATTGGATGCAACGCGGATCCAACGTCCGATCATGAGCTCAGCTGCGGTCCTCTTCTGAGCAAAAAAGACATTTGCGAATTTATACGGATCCGAATCCGAATCAAAATCATCAAAACTATCTTTTGTTGTCAGCAAAAACCTCTGATCGACCGGGACCTGATCATCATCGCTGAGGAAAATCTCAAGTCCGAAAGTTGTCTGAGGTACAACCGACGTTTGCAGGATTGCTTGAACGTCAACATGACCTAGAATGTTTGCCATTGTAAAACCTCTCCTCTTTTACGGGACATCAATGATGATTTCATGATCCCCGGGTTGGTATTTTCCGGTGATTTGATAACCCGCGTTGATTGTCTGATTTACCTCAGATATTTCATTCCACAAATAGAAAGTATGATCGCAAGACCAACGCTCCTTATATTTGGTATCGACAAGAGCGGTGAGATTGCGGATCACACTAGAACGGATCAAGGAAACTTTCTCCGGTTGGAGTATCTGACGGACCTTGAGCAATTCTGACGAATGACTCAATTTTCGTTGCAAATCCCTCCCCTTGCGGGTCGAATAAATATCGACTTGCACCGTCAATTCACCTCGATTGTAATAGGTAATTGTATAGTCATTGGGAGGCCCAACCGGGGTTGACTCAGCGATCGAATGAGTTGATCCCTCCTCAGACAAAATAAGATACTCAGCATGAGCCCCAACCGGGATCGGTCCCTCTTGCTGAGCTCTTATGACATGTTGATCATCATATCCCAGAACAGCGATCAACCATTGTCTGATAAGCTCATTCATCAGCTGTCCTTTGCCTCAATATGACATGTTTGAATTTGCCTGAAAACGTCCGATCTCCCAATTGGAAACAAAGAAAAAACTCACCGTTATATTCAATTGCGTCAGTATTGCGGTTGAGCTCCCTTACCTCAACGTCTGCAGTTGTCCACGTTTGAACAAAATTTTGGACCCGCTCTCCCTCAGGCAATTGCAACAATTGTTTTTGATTGAGCGGTTGAGGGAAAATGATCGATATTGGGATCGGAGCATCATAATCGGGGATCCACTCCCCGTTGACATATGATCCCGCATCCCCTTTATAAAGGTTTGCCGTGACCATTTCATCCCCGAAATATGACAGTAAATCGATCATTTTGCGGGTCCCCAGGTAATCGATCGTCTCAAAGTACCTGAGTCAATGAGCGGGTTTGCTTTTCCCTTTTTCCGCTCAATGGTCAAGGGAGAATTCGGGGGACTTGTCAAGGTTGTGATCGTGTTTTGAATATCCGCGGCAACTTTTGCCCCGATTTGACCGATCGCTTTGGTTGCTGTGAAACGCCTTGCAAGGACCTCCCTCAATGCTGCTTTGAATGCAGCCTTGTAAACCATTTTCTCAGCTTTGAGAGTTGACCTCAGAAAAGATCTGGCGGGGATCCGCTTTGTTCCAAACTCATTCCAAAAAGCGATCTCAGCGATCGTTGCTCCATACTCAGAATTAGGATGCTCCCCTTGACCTCTGAGGATCCCGACCTTGATCGCAGCGTCTTTGACATTGTCAACAACACCGGATAACCCGGGACCCTTTGTGATCCTTTTGAGCTTTGCACCGGATTGAGTCATTGAGCAACCGCAACAATTCCCATTCCAACGCTCAAGGCCAATCGCCAATATTCAGCCCCATACGAGGTTGACAAATAGAAATCCTCAGTTGACCCATTGCTTGCCGCGTTGTTGAATGAGACAGAAACCGATCCCACTGTCCTTGAGGCAACCTTGCCTGACAAGGCACTCCCCGATCCTGCAGCCGCAGTGTTTTTGTTTGCTATGACGAGCAAATGAGCGGCAAGCGCTGACAAGCCCCGATCGTACAAGTCACCCCAGCGAGATTCACTAACCTCAAGCATAGCATCATTGATAAAAATCTGAATTCGAGCGTCAGACTCAGAATCAAACTCAGGATACCGGGCCTTGAAAGTTGCTGGGGTGACTGTCACGATTTACCTCAAAACTTGCCGGGCTTCTTCTTTGCCTTGCTCTTGCGCTTCTTTTTGGGCTTGTCCTCAGGCTCAGGAGTGGGCTCAGGAGCCTCCTCAGGCTCAGGAGTGGGCTCAGGAGCCTCCTCAGGCTCAGGAGTGGGCTCAGCGGGGGCAATAGTGGGAGAGGCGTTGACAACAAAGGTCCCGTTGTCTTGCAAGGTCTGAACATACTTGAGGCGAGAGGCTGCAACAACCTCCTCATCATTGAGGTCAACATTGAGCCCGGGCATAACCTTGAGGATCCGGGTTTCCCCGGAAATTCTCACGGCAATGCTATACTTTCTCGCTGAATTGTTGTTGATGCTCGCCATACTCAAACCTCCTCAAGTATGAACATTGAAACCGGGTAATAGATATTGAGTCCCCCGGTTTCAGCGGTTGCGGGAACCTCATATTCAAGGCCTCGCAATTGCTCCGGGTGAAACATAATATCCTGGGGGAGCTCAAATTGTACCATGTCAGGATTCCTCTCAAGGAAAACCGCCACGTCAACTCCCCCGCTCCCAGCTCCCTTGAGCTCATTGATTGCCACGATCTGATCAAGAGAGGTCAGATACGGGGAATTTTTGACAAGGAATCCACCGATCGTCATATCGGAATCTGCGGACATCGGAGTTTCCATGACAATCGACCACTGCTTGAGCGGGACTCCCAGCATATTGCCCCGGTGCCGTCCCTTGGAATCCTCGAAAATCTCACGGAAACCCCGATTGACATCAGCAAGAATCTCAAGAGGAGTCTTTGTATCCCACTCAGGATCGCCCCCCGTACCATTGGGAGCATTGCCACTCGGGACATTGGGATCCGTGAAGAGACCCAAAAGGTTTGCCGAGGAGGATCCGAAAAATGCAATGTGATTGAGTCTCTCCTCAATCGCTCTCCTGACCGCGTTTGCTCTCTTCTGATCAAGGGGAGTCCCAGTGATCCGGGCTTGATTGATCTCCTTTATGGAGTAGCCGAAAGCGGCGCCGACTGTATGAACCGGGACAACCGTTTCACGACCCGCAATATCAACCCGGGGGAGGTCCTTTGCATAATGGTTGATGATTTTTGCCATACCAGCCTGATCATAGGTCCGGTAAGTGATCGAGGTGATCCCCGTTGGGGCCTCCTCAGAAATGGGGAACATTTTTGTGTAACCCAGATCAGCGTAAAGAACATCATAGGTCTTTGCCTTGATGAATTCGAGCTCACGCGCAAAAAAGGCTCCTCCAAGGGGAAGAGGCGCAGCGTCTTTGATATTCGTTTTCATTTTCATTGCTCCTTTTAACCGCGGAATCCAATGGTAACAGCGGTGTCAGTCATCGGGGCTGGGGTTCCCCCTGCCGTATAGGTCCTTTCAACGGTGACCAAATCTCCCTTTGAAAAGGCGCTAGCAAGCGGATCGACGGCCGCGGCAACAACAGAAGTACCGGAAGCCTGATTGACGGTAATAGGAGTCACCAAACAAGTTGTCCCGCCAATTTTCACGTCAATTGACATCGATTCCCCCGCGCCCGCTCCGGTCAACGCTGCAGCATAAATGGTCTCAATCTGACCATCCTCAGTTGCAATGAAACCAACTGAGTTTGCAGTTGCCGCGGTGACTTGCTGATCGGTAATGTTCATCAACACTCGACCAAGCAAAGTCCACTGAGCACCATTCCAAATGATTTCATCTCCGGCAACAAAACTCTGACCCGTGTTGGTTTTCGTGGGATCGTTGTCAGTGACATCAGCGCTGATTGCGTAACTCCAACCGGGCATAACCTCAGCGCTTGTCGGGAAATCTGCAGCTGCAGCAATCGCGCCCTTGTACACAACCGATCCCTCGGGATAACTTGACGCAACTGAGGACCCGATATGAATCAACGCGATCTGAGTATTCGAGGTCAAAGACTCTTCAAGAGTCCCATTGAGCGGAGTATCATCGACCCCGGGAACACCCGCGCTAATTTTCCCGTCATCGTTGGCATAATAGAGCGGATCTCCCGGTGAAGCCCCTGAGGAATCATATACAGTGACGTACATAAAACCTTGAATGAGAATAGCGCAATCGTCGCCAGCCTCATAATTGATAGCTCCACTTGCAAGAGTTTCTCTCCCAATATCTCGACCCGCGATCCCTAGGGGATTTCCATCTCCCCCCAAAAGACACTGATCGTCATTCGACCCGCGAGAAACGACCCGACCAAAATCAATGGCATTGTCTCCCGAAGCAATCTTTGTGATCACTGCTTTCGGGTTGATGTCCGCAAAAAGCCCGTCATAGGCAATGTCATGATTTACTTTGTATGATGTCTGAGCGACCATTGTTATTCACTCCTCTTGTTTCGGCTAGCAAGCATCTTTTTCCGAGACTCATCAACCTTGTTGACAAGATCCTCGTCAAGTCCCTTGAGGTCATCCCCCAAAACGGTACTCTCACCGGGGAGACTCTGGGACAGCGTATCAAAAACCGCCTCAACATACTCATCCGATCTGTTGGTAAGATCAAACTCACCCGGTTTTGCTTTCTCGATCGCAGTCTTGCGGATCTCATGATCCTTGAGACCCTTGACCTCAATCTTAGGGGAAAGCGCCTTTGCCTTGTTGATGAGATCGATCCGATTCTCAACAAGAGCGTCAAGCGCTGTCACGTCAAGCGCTTTTGCCTTTTCAGCGTCAAGCTCACCGGTCAATTTTTCAACTGACTTTTTTGAATCGGTGAGCTCAGAGGTCAACTTTTCGATCGTATCCTGGGAGCTCTTGACCTCGTTTTGCAACTTGTCAATTGCCTCCCCAGCCTGATCGGTGACCTCGATTGTGATCCCGTCAATCATTCTGGTTGCCATTTTTTCGATCTCCTTTTTTCCTTTATCGTTTTGAGAGTCGCTCAGCCTTATTTCCGGGCCAGCTCTCCCCGCTTTGACCAGCGCAATGTGATTGACCAAAATATTTGTCTGAATACCGTCATAAAAACCCAGCTCAGGATCCTCCCCGCTTTGCCAAACAACATCAGTTGCGTAGCCTAAAGAAATCTGATTGACCCCCTCTTTTTCGATTTTTTCGATCGCATCTTTTACTTGGAAAAGCAGATCAACCGCGATCGTGTCGCCGTCCCGCTTGACGGTCTCACGGGAAAACCCAACTTGAAGATCCTTGACGTTTGCCGCGGTGACAGCCTCTGACGGGTGACCGTCAGTAATCGGCTTATTCACAACGCTTGCAAGAGTCTCGTCAGAAAAAACCTCTTTTTCAGGCCTGAGCAACCTGACAATGTTTCCCGGTTTCTGCTCAATATGAGCGGGGATCTCCCCTTTTTCGAAATCAAGGACTGCATCATAGGCCTGGATCCCGGTCCGAGCAACTCTCGCAGGAGCTGACAAATATCCCTCCCGCGTTTTTTTCCGTTTTGATAAAGTGCTGAGATCATACAAGATCATGGGAAACAGGCTCCTTTTAATCATTCTAGGTCCGGTTTTCGGTTTTTGTCAACTGAATAGAGATCAGATCTGAGGCTCCCAACTCTTTTGAGCGCTAACCTCCCCCAACCATTTGGAAAATACAGGCTCAGCTACACAACGGCAATTAATGTCTTGACCCGGGTGACCGGTTGAGGGAGGCGGGGAGACCCATGAAAACGTTTTCCCGTTGTTGGCCTTGTGACTGGGTCTGACTGCGGAATCTCCAACAGTTCGCCAACGGTATTCTTTAATCCCTAAATCTTGTTGACGAAACTGATTGAGGTCTCCGGTGAGTTTATTCATTTGATCCCGGGCAATGAGTTTAGGTCTATATCGGGAGTTTGTTGATTCAATTTGCTCAAGTCTCTCACGGATCGAAAAGAAATCATCTCCCCGGTTGATCCCCTCAGTGACTGCCTCTCTCACTTGCTCAAGGTATTGAGGTTGCAGGGTCTTTATTAACTCAACGTTTTTTTCGATTTTATCGAGCAACAAAGCCTCAATATTCTTGTCCCTGAGGATTGACCTGACATCAATCCCAGCAAGTTTGTTGATCTGAGAAACCCATTTCTTGCGGTGAAATTTTGCCCCTCTTGTGATCGAATTTCTAGCGATCCGCTTTGCGTATTTGTCTAATTTTTCGCTTTGTCCGTTGAGCTTTTGCTCAATATTCGAAAAAGCAAGAGCAAGCTCAATCCCTATGTCAACGTCAGTTGTGAGAGGCGAATATTGAGCCTCATAATCTCTCAAAATTGGGACAATTTGAACCCGGACAAAATCACTGATCTCCCGGGTCAATCTCCTCATTGCGATCACATATTCAGCGGTAATCGCTTTTGACGGTTCTATCGGTTTATATCGCTTGAGCGATCGGGATTTTTGAGCCCGGTGCTTTGCTATGTTGTTGATCTGAGATTGAGTGAGGGTTGTCATTGATCCTCATCCTCAGGAGTTTCCTCAGGCTCATCCTCAAGAGTTTCCTCAGGCTCATCAACGGGAAGCTGGGGAGGGGGCTCAACGGGCTCAATTTCTCCCTCAAGATCATCCCTCTCAATTGCCTCAAGAGTCTCAATCCACTCATCCGAAATAGGATAAACCCCGTCCTCTTTGAGCTGAGCGGTGACAATCGAACTAGTCACGTTACCCATTTCAATATTATTCTTGTCCCGCTGAGAATTTTTGAGATCAATGTCAGCCTTTTCGGTGTCAGTCATTTGCCAAAGAGAATTAAACTCATATGACCAATCATCGGGCATATATCCCAGCGTTGACCTAACCCATATCTGATCAAGATAATCAAGATGAGGACCGAATTTGTTGATCTGATTACTATTAACCATATCGTAATATTGCCGCGTTTGCTCTTGCCCAGTTGAGTTGAGGCCCGGAGCACTCTCCCCCAACAATCGAGTTGCCGGTATATCGGCTGCAGCCGCGGCAATATTGAGAAATCTGAGCATGAGATCCGAAAGTCCCGAAAATTGGAGTTGCTTTTGCTCAAAAGACTCCTCATCAGCGTCAATGAGTAACATGTTATTGAGGCTCTTGATCGTGTCACCGTTGATGAAACGATTAATGATCGCGGTTTCTCCCCCGGGGGTTGAGAGCTGATGAAACAGTTTCTTGACTGCGATGACATCGATCTTGCTCTCATATACAAGGGAATTGACTGATTGAGCGGTTGAGGAGGCGTTGACAACCGCATCATATACCCTCTGAATAATCGATTGTCCCCAATATTGTTCACGTTGTTTCTCTCGCCACGGGAGAGGGAGTCCCTCAAAGTGCAAGACCCGCGAAAAATGGATCGCGTTTCTCCCTCCCTGCAGGAAATAGGCCTGAGGTTTCCTGAAATCGGGTTGACTTGGATCGGTTGTATTCACGACCCCCGGGATCAGATCGTGCCGATCAACAACTAGGAGATACTTGAGCGATCCCTTTTTGACTCGACTGAGATCTAAAGGCTCAGCCATCTCCCCAGCCCCGTCAACCCCGATTATAATCCCAGCTCCCCCGTACAATCGAGCCCAGCGCTCAACCTCTGAAAATGAAGCCTTGATCTTGAAATCCTTTTCAGCGTTTTTCAAGTCGTCAAGTTGATCAGGAGACAATGAGGAGGCAGAAAACGATCGCCATTTTCTGACCATATCATCAACGGTGACATCAATGATTTTTCCTGCTAACCAATCCTCTCGATAGATCGTGCTGAGCTCGTTTTCACCGAATTTCTTTGACTCAAATTGAGTATAGGATCTCTTGTCTTTTGCGGTCCCCAGGTTGGCAACTAGGTTGACAAGCCCGTCAATTATTTTGCTCATTTTTTCCCTTTTCCCTCAATCATGTCAAACACGGGACCCACTATCATGGGTCCAAAAACGGGATAACCCCCTATACATTTCTTGATCTCGGCAACCTCAGTAACTGAAAACTCGGTTGCGATGTCAGCTCCCTTGATCTTGGTTGCGAGCTCATAGCGCTCATATTTCTCTTGCTCAGTCAATGAACACCCGGCTTGAGCGGTTGTCCCTTGCATCAATACTGCAGTCATACAAATTGTGCGAAGTGTAACCGGATCATCATTGTCAGGAGAGAGCTTGACCTTGCCTCCCAAAATCGTTTTGATTTCTTTGTCCCATGAAAAATGCATTTAGCGGGTCCTTTCTCTTTGTCTTTGGTCAACCGAATTGACTTGTGAGTTTTTCCTTGATGTCTGAGAGGAAATACACAACCTCAGGCATTGCCTCAAGAGCGATCATGAGCGCTGAGCGGGAGGCGTTTGCTGCGGTCATATCAGCGACAATCAAAACCATATGACTATGAAAGCAAAACGGCATTGCGAAATTTTCAGGATCCTCGATACACCCGTTCTTTGTAAAACTCCCCTCAGCTTGACCGCTGATGAATGAAGCAAGCTGAGCCTCAAGAGCCTCCCGATCGCTCAACTGCGAGAGCTTGAATTTAATATCAAGCTCATAAATCAAATTGGTATCCATTGTCTGATCTCCTTTATACGGTTGGGGAAGCGTTGATCTCAACCATGTTGAATTCATAGTTGAGGACCTCAGGCATTGAGGCAAGAGCACTCAGGATCTCAGTCCTTGCACTGACAACCGCTGACATGTCAGCAACAACAATTGTCATGTCAGTATCAAAGAGAAACTCTTTTTTCTTTTTCGAGATCTCACGAAAAACGTTGTCAGCAAATGATCCCTCAGCCTGAGTCTTGAGAAAATCATCAATATCTTTTTCAGCCTTTGTCCGCTCACCCTTGTTTTTGAGCTTGAACCGAATAACGATCCCCAAACTGATCTGAGTGTCCATTGTCTGATCTCCTTTAGCCTACCATAAAGCGGCGGTTAACCCCCGCAACCGGTATTGTGACAAAGCCTAAATTTGTGATCGGAGAGGCTGTGTATGCAGCTCCCGCAAGATTAATATTGTTGACTCCACCCAAGTTGAGGGTCCCGAAAAGAGATTCGATCACGCCAGCGGTCCCGGTATGAGTCATTTTAACACAGCGATTCGGGAGGGTAACCGGGTTTTGGCCAGAAAAAATATAAAAAGTAGGAGTGAGATCAACTCCCCTCCCGTGATCGGTGTTATATCGGGGGACTGACGTTAAGATCACGTTATTTCTCTCAGCGAACATATGAAGCCCCTGAGTAACATTCTTGAACCCATAGAAACCCGCAGCGCTGATCCCCGTGAGATCCCAAAAAACAAAAAACAGATTAGGATCAATAACTGAGTTGCCTGTTAGCGTCAGATCTCCCAGTGTTGTTGCTCCCAACACATTAAGGGATCCGACTTGAGCAAGCCCCCCAACCTCAGCGATCCCGCTGATAAAAAAGTCTTGCTCACTGAGGCTGAGCAATGGGATCCCGGTCCCGACTCTCGAAAATCCTCCGATGTCAGGGACAAGGAAAATGTCACCCCCCGCGGTTGAGCGGATTGCTCCCCCTCCCTCAAGGGTAAAATCCCCCGGAGTTGAGGGATCTGCAAAAAAGGCCTCAGCAATCCCAATATGAGTATCGATCTCAGCGTGGGTCTTGACCCCAATGTCACTCAAGTTGAGGTGAGAGAGGGTCCCAATGAGCTTTGCAACGTCAACCTCGTCATATCCTCCCTCCTCATGAGACTCCGCATGAGGAGGAAAAGGAAAATCTTGCTCATTGCCCGGGAGGATCGTTTGACTCTCCCGTAATACCTGAACATGCTCTTTGATGTTGCTCATCTTTTCCTCATTAGCTCTTTGTATCCTACAAAACTATCAGTGATTAACATCTCATGTATTGCGTCAAGAGTCGGGTCAATCTGATCATCGTGCTTGTGAGTCATGAGGGGAGTGAATTTCTCAAACTCATATAAATACTCATCTAACCAATAGGCTTGACGCGGCAAGACAACTTGACCTTGAGCAATTCGAGGCGATCCCGATTTGGCCCGGGAGACCTTGTCCTTATCCCGGGGAATTCCCTCAACGTATCCGTTGCCCCTCTGAGCGTTGATTGCTTGGATCAATCCAGTTCCCGAGCTCTTGTCCTCAACTCGTCTTGACCGGGCTCCCATATGGTTTCTCTTGTGTTCAAATTCATGACGATCACAAAACTGCAGGAATTTCCTCTCAAGATCAGGGGCCTCCCATTTTCCCCGGACCTGATCAATGAGATAGATCCTTTGGTCTTGACCCATTGCCCAACACTGGAAAACGGAAAAGTCATTAACCTCTTTTGCTTTCATCGCGGTATCCGCGTAAATCGCTTTATAAAGCACCGGGACCCGCTCACCGTCCTCAAGGACTATCACGTTTTCAACGGGCCAATACTCAGCGAAATAGTTGAACCATGATCGCTTGAATATCGATCCCCCCTCGGGGGCTGGCCTTTGAAGATACTGAGAGGAATAAGTATATATATCTTTTTTGAGGACCTTTATGTCATCCTCATCAATCTTGTATTTCCACAAAGGCCCGGATCGATACCGATACTTGACAGGGATTCCCGCGGTCCATTCCGCGGGATAATCGTCCCGATCACCGTCCTCAATCTCAACGGGCATTTCTAAATGATACCATTGATCCCCGGTCCCCCCGCTGAGACAAAATCCCGCGGGATCATTATCATGCAACCGTTGCATGATGAGGACGATCGGAGTTTCTCTCTCAAGCGCAAGTCTGCTCTTTATCGTATTTGTGATCTTGCGGTTTGTCCGGTTGAGAATTGCGTCAGAAAAAACGTCCTCAGGTTTTATCGGATCATCGATCACGATCCCCCCGCTGAAACCTGACTCCATTTGTCCCGCTCGAAACCCGGTCAACGTCCCTCCTGAGGGAGCAACTCTCATCCCTCCCCCAAACTCATTGAACCATAAATTGTTAGCCTTTCGATCTTGCCGAATTTCCATAGGCCATAATTGCTGGAATTCAGGAGAGGTCACAACCCGCTTGATCTCACTTGAGTTGTTGAGAATCAGATCGTCTGAGCAACTTGTATGAATCCACTTTGACCGGGGGTTGATAGCAAAACCCCAGGCAATGAAAGCGATAACAGCAAGCTCAGTCTTTGTGAAACCGGGAGGGATATTGATGATCAATCGCTTGACCTCTCCCGCTGCAACTTTCATGAGTGTACGAGCAATGATCTTATGATGCTTTGAAAGAATCGCTTTTTGTCCGGTCCTCACCTTGAAGAAATAGCGCCAAAACAAATAAAAATCTTGCTCAAGGCAATGCTTCAAAAGCCTCAATTCATTTGGGGTCCAATCATGAATAAGCTCTTGAGTGCTAGAATTCTGCAAGGAATGTCTCCTCAAAGCGCTCAATTTCCTCAACGGTGAGAGGCTCAGTGACCGCGACACTCGCTGACAAGTGACCGGAAATCTCAACCGCTTTCCTTTTGGCGTAAAGGAAATCCATGAGCTTTGTTGCCGCTTGAAAAGAGACCTCAGCGGGGACAAAATCCCGCTTGAAACGATCATCAGAGGTTACGATCTCAACTATCTCAGCCCAATCCTCAGCGCTGGGCTCATCCTCATTGCGATTGCGCTTGACTAGCTGGTAAAGGCGGGAAGTTTGCCCGGGCCTGGGATCTTGCCCGGACATGAGCTCAGCAAGAAACCTCCCAGGATCGGGGGCTCCTGATTCATCGCAAAACTTGCCCAATTCTTGAGCAAGATCCCATGATCGTTGACCTTTTGTCCTTTTTATACGCTTTCCCATAATCAAGACCGTCTATACCATTATTTAATGAGGACGTAGATCGAGTCAATAGGGAATATCTGAGGGGGTGAAATGGAAAAAACCGAAAAAAAACCCCGGGCAACTTACGAGGTCACCCGGGGGAAAACAAGGCAGTCACCGTGCACGGCAACTCCCGTTTTATTTCCACGGACACCCGGGGGCACCTGCTAAGTTTCCCCGGGGGTTGCGGATCGGATAGCAGGTGCTCTCACCAATCCGCTAAGGCCAACGATACACGGACCCCCGGTCCCTGTCAACCGAAAAAAGCGAAAAAAAACCCCGGGGCTTTGCGCGATGCTCCCGGGGGAAAACGTATGAGACCCGCGATAAGCACTTACCGGCCCGATAAGGTAAAACGGTCTCGTTTTATTCATTGCGGGAATTACTCCGCTCAACTCATGGGAAACCTCCCGCGTTTCATATCCCGTCATTTTGCCCGGGTAGCATGAATCAAAAAGAATGATAGGAGATCCCCCGGTCCCTGTCAACCGAAAAAAGCGAAAATCGCTCCCGTCCGGGCTCCCCCACTGACCCGCGGATCCGCGTTGCCTTATGCCCCCGCAGTCCCTCGAAAAAATAACCTGATTTTATCTAAATATTCAATCGCTCACCCGATATTGACGACATGTGACCCTTTATCCCCAAATGTGCGATAAATGAATATTTATATTTTAGGCCTCGATACCGTTATAATAATTATTCTTTTTTTCTGCATAAGTCCGACAAAAAATCCGATTCATTTTATTTAAAATATACCTATTTTATTTATGCATTCATCGCACAATTGGCCACATAGGGTCACATGTGGGCAATATCGCTCACCCGATACGAAAACTTGACGCAATTCCCAAAAAATCAATTATTTTTATTTTGGCCTTTTCCTATACGTCTGACGATACCTAAGGCAAATTGACCCCCACAAATAACACTAAATGATCCCTATTTATTTCCACTTCTCTTGAGACCGATCGGCCTATATAGATTTCCCATGAGCTATTTTGACCGTAAAAAACATGAATATTTAATTATCCTGATTTTCTCAAATCATAAAAAACAATATTAGTCCAACAGCGCGTTGAGGAAAAGTAGTCATAAATAAATATACATTTTTATTTTATTTATGCATAAAAATTTTCTCCAAAATAGTTCACCGCAGATCTATATAGGCAACTCGATCCCGAAAACCCCCGGAAAAAATGATCCGAATTTCCCAGGCCCAAAGGCAAAAAGGCCCGGTCCCAGCTCCCCCGCCCAACGGAAAAAGGACCTCACTGACCCGCGGTCTCGATCGAGCTCCTATTGTTATCATTGAATAGGAGGCCTCTGAGGCTCCCGCGGGGGTCTCACAAGATACTTGACAGCCTCTCCCAAAGGAGTTATCTTGCTCTCGCTTGAGATGGGGTTTCCTTCTGACCTCTGCCCGGGCTGACAACCTCCCAGTTGGCCCGGGCATTTTTTTTGAGAATTTTGTTGACTAACGCTTTTTTCGCTGATAGTCTTGCTCACTGTCACCCGCTGTCCCCGGTCCCGTGCTAGATCCCCTCCCCCCGGACTAGCAACCGCAACCGGGTTCAGCGGGTGACAACTCACCGTCTGAGGGAGGAAAATCGAATGTTTAGGAAAAACAAGCAAGACAAGAGACAAGAGCCTCAAGGACCCCCGGTCTTTGTGCGGATCGATCCTGACAATCCTCATTTGGCTCATTTGGCCGACAAGAGCTCACCGCGAAAAGGCCCAACCTATTGCAAGCTCAAACCTGACAACACCGTTGCCGTTCTCACCGATAGCAAGAGCCTCAACCGCGGCAACATGTGTCAAAACTGCAACGGGGTTGTGAGAAAACGGGTGAGGAGACAAGCGCTCAAAATCTGAAACCTGGGAGGGTATCTCATGCAAACCGGACCGATCAAAGGGAGTGTCCTTGAGAATCGATTGTTGCTCTTGCTCAGATCGATTTGTGAGCATACTCAAGCGGGAGGTTTCAACATAGGAAAGCGGGATCACGCGGTTGACATTGGGTTGATTTACGCTGAAACGCTCTCCTTTCTTGAGCAAGCGGTCAAGGAAAAAATTGAGCGGGAGGAAAACAGCCCCGATCCCGATCCCCCGCGGGATCGGTCAAAGCCTTTCCCTGAGCCCCGTTGTGAGCATTGCACTCATTATAAAGCAAAGGACAAGGTTTCAGGTCATTGCCTGAATCTCAATGATGCAATTGTCAGACCGGTACACCGTTGCTCCCATTTTTTGAGGAGGATCAAGCCGATTTGCCGAAATTGTGACTTTTACCAATCACTTGACAAGGACCGGGGACATTGCTTGAAATCCTATAAAAAAATGGGAATGCTCCCAACTCCTGAGAAAGTTATCGCTGAGCACTCATGCAGATATTATCAACATACTGTGCCTGAGTCTGACATTCAACTTGAGACTGAGTACAAGTGCAAACATTGTGTCAGGTTCAAAAGAAACCGTTTTTTTGATCACGGGTGTCCTTTGGGATCGCGTGGATCGGATTGGGTAATCTGTCACGAATTCAAAAAAGCTGAATTTTGCAAGGATTGTGAATATTACTCAGACTATGAGTGTTTGAATTTCGACAAGCAAGTCAACCCCGATGATTGTTTCGGATGCTTCAAACCGAAAAAATCCGATCCCCCGTCCCCTTGTCTCAATTGTGAGCATGATTTCAAGCCCCGTCCCCCAACCCCTGAGCCTCTGAGGTTGTGTCCCTTTTGCGGGTCAAGTGAGGTTGTTGTTGAGACAACTAATAGGAAAATGGAAAACCGCGGTCACCGCGTTTTTTGTGCCGCTTGCGGATCTCGCGGTCCCGAAAGAACCACAAAAGCGGGAGCTATTGCAATCTGGAATTCCCGCCCGGGGGATGACTCATGAAACCCCGTTTCATTTGCCGATTGAGGATCCACAAATACCGACTTGTTGAGGTCTCACGTTTCCCATTGCCCAGCCTGGGAGAATCAATGATCGGTGAGCTCACAACCCGCAAATGTAACTATTGCGGCAAGGTCAAGAGTCAAAGCGGGAGACTCATCAACCGCGGGATCAACGCTGAGATCAACGTTGAGGATCTCATTGCCTATCGCAAATATGAGGAGGATAACAAATGAAATGGATTATTGACCCCGGTCATAGTGGACTAGTTGACGGGTTTTACCTAACTCAAGGTAAGCGATCCCCTGAGGTCCCGCCCGGGATCTATGAGGGAGAGTTTAACCGCAATATTGCTTTCTACATTGAGCATTTGAGGGAGGGAGATACAGTGATCACTGCTCAAGGACCCCTCAACCCCACGCTGGCCTCAAGGACCGCTTTTGCGAATATGCTACACAAGAAATTCGGCAATTGCGCTCTCATTTCGATACATGCAAACGCTGCTCAAGGCAACGGTTGGAGTCCCGCTCAAGGTCTCACCGTGTTTACTCATCCTCAGCCCAGTCCACGATCGGCAACGCTGGCCTCATTGCTTGAAGATGAGCTCAACCGGGTCAATTACACTTATTCAAGGGGAATCAGGAAAGCCCGTTTTACAATGCTCACAAAAACTCAGTGTCCCTCGGTCTTGCTTGAGTTGGGTTTCATGACCAACAAAGAGGAGGCTGAGAGATTGGCCGATCACTATACGCAACTCAAGATCGCTGAGGCAATCTCCCGGGCAATGACAAGCTATGAGGAAATGTTATGACATACAAGAAACTAAGTGCAACGGTGAAAATCAATACAGTTATCGAGATTGACCCGCAAAATGTACGTCGTTGCGGTTATAGTTGTCCTCATTGGGATACAAAATCAGTCACTGGAAAAAACGAGAAAACGGCTTTTTGCATTTTCGGAGCTCTCCGATGGTGTGACGATGATAATACATACAGACACGTCAATTGCAGAAAAGCAACAAAGGACCTCTCATGACTGATCAGCCCGTTAACAACCGTGAGCACTTGCTCACTGAGCCCATTGAGACCCCAGTCTCAGCGGTTGCCTCTCCTGAGGAGTGGCGACAACACAAGATCAAAGCTCTCACTGACCTGGGATACCCTCAAGAGCTAGCTGAGCAACGTGTTGATGAGCCCGGGCCTGATGTGTTTGTCAAGCAACGGGTCATGAGTGATCTTGCTCGGGGAGTCCCCCTTGAGAAAGCGATCAAGAGAGCTCACAAGGCCTGGAAAAGACGTTGTCAGCTCGTCAGAAATGAATACTACCAGATCACCGGGAAAAAGCTCAAATGAAAATCCCTGACAAATGCCATCAATGTAACGATTGCGCTTTTCTATATACTGAAATTCAGTTTATCTCCTCAATGGCTCCTTTGGATCAACCTGCATATACTGAGAATCATATTGCTCATTGGTATATGTGTTCAGAATATCAACATTTTGTCCAACCAAATCAACCCGCTTGCTTGTCATTTGTTCAAGCAGAAAAGGACCCGCAATGAAAAAGCGTCATTGCAACAATTGCGATAGTACCGAAATCAAAGCTGATTCTTTTAGAGATATGAGCCTCAGTCACGTTGAGGCTTTTACAACAACTGAGATTTGTAAAGAGGTTTCCCGGTCAATGTATTTTGAGGATCTTGATTTTTGCTCCCTCTCTTGCCTGATTATTTGGCTAACTAAACAATTCAACTCTGATGAATTTGACAAATGGATCATCAACTATCGAAAACTCAAAGAGGAAAGATCTCATGGGTAAAGTATACACGTCAAGACCCGCAGCAAAATTCCGGGGGGCTCGATTGGCCTGGGACTATTTCACATTTCGATCTGATTTCTATTTTGTGGGCTCAGGAAGTCGGCTGACTCATTTATGGTACAGTCGCCAATTAGGAAAATGGGAGGCTGTAATAACAGGGGGTCGCAACCGACGACAGTCAATAGCCCGATCCATTGCTCATATTCGATATTACACCGTGTTTCATAGAATATAGATCAATCTGATTCTCAATGAAACGGTCTCTCAACCCGCGAATTCTCGATCTCTATTTGTCATTAGGACGTGAGCTTTTTCCGCTCATCCAAAATGACAAGAGACCACTTCACAAAGAGTGGAGAAAAAGACGATATACACCATCAGAGTTATATGGATACGTCAAGAAAGGTTGTAATATAGGCTGGCGGTTAGGTCCCCTCGATTGTGTCATTGATGTTGACCCGCGCAATGACGGCAAGCGATCTCTCAAGAAACTCAACCGGGACCTCTCAACCTTTGACCTCAGTGACATTTACCCCACTGTCCAAACCGGGGGAGGGGGTTTGCACTATTATACAACTCTCCCTGAGCGGGTTTCGATCCGAAAGAATCTCAAGGAATATCCCGGGATCGATTTCCTTTCCTTTGGTCGATATGTTGTGATCGCTGGGAGCTCTCATCCCTCAGGGACCCCCTATAGATTTGACGAGCTGAGCCCATTTCGCAAGCTGGGCAAGAAACTCCCCGATCCATTGTTCAAACGGATCGGAAAATTTGACCTTGAAGATGACATTGCAAAGTATAGCGCTTGCAATACGATCGCAACCCGGACACTTAAGGACTTGCTCAAGCAACTCCCCGTTGAGGACTATGACTCTGACGATAAATGGTTTCCGATTATGGTTGCCGCTCATCATGCAACTCAAGGTTTCGGTCTTGACGTTTTTCTCAATTGGTCTTTGGGGGATCCTCGATATGCTGATCATGCCGAGCGAATCAAAAGACGTTGGGAGAGTTTGAGGCATGACAGCGACTCACAAATAACAGTCAATACAATTTATGCTGAGGTCATTGAGAGAGGGGGTGAGCTCCCCCCGCTTGCCGTTGTCAGGGACTTTGAGATTCTTGACGGGCTTGACGCTGATGAAAATGAGGAGTCAGACGAAAAGAAAAAGTCCATACTGGACAAGAAATTTTCGAGAAAAAAGGTCATCAAAGAGGCCCGGAAACTCACAAAATATTCTGCAGCAAAAGCAATTCATGGTGTATTGGACAAGTGTCACAACTTTTCTGAGCTTGACACTGAGTATATCCTTGCGATCATTCGCACAAAAACTGAAATGCCTCTCCCGTCCCTTAGACGTACCCTCAATGAGAGGAGACGAAAAGCGTTAGCCTCTGAGGATGATATTGAGGATCTAGGATACTATCTCACTCAAGAGACCATCAAGCAAGCTCGAAAGAATGACTCAGATATTGTGTATGCAATTGACTCAAGATTTTGGGAATTTGATACAACTCATTGGATCCCGGTCCCCTTTGCGGTCATGAGATCAAGAGTATTGGACCGGGCAAAAGCGATCAAGAAAGAAAACCCATCGATAACTCAGCCGATCTCCTCGCTTGTTATGCAAGCAACCCAATTGCTTGAGGCTGAGACGGCTAGACAAGATGATCTTTTCGGATTTCAGAAACCTCCCAAAGCAGTGATCAACACAAGGACCCATGAGATACACATTGACATTGCAACCGGGGAGTCAGTTGCTCAAGAGCACAATATTGAGAGTTATCTCACCTATTGTATCAATGCTGAGTATGACCCTCAAGCCCGTTGCGGTCTGTTTGACCGGACACTCAATGAGATCTTTGATTGCTATATTTCACGAGATCGAAAAGAGGTCATAAGACATTTATGGGAGGTCATCGGATACACGATCCAACCTCACAAAGATATTGCTTGCTGGGTCCTTTTTCATGGATCAGGATCCAACGGTAAAACGTTGATCCTCAATATCATCTCAGCTCTCCTAGGAGATTTTGCGCTTGAGAAATCGATCCGCGAGCTTGACGTTGCAAAAAATGCTCATGCATTTGCAGACCTCCCGGGCAAGCTGGCAATGATTGATGAGGACGTTTCAAGCTCAACGCTACTCCCTGACGGGGCTGTCAAGAAAGTTTCCGAAAACAAAATGTTGGTTGCTAATCCAAAAAATCGGCCAACTTTTCGATTTCTCAATACGGCAATTGCTTATCTGAGCTCGAATAGTTGGCCGAAAACCCGCGATCTCAGTTACGGACTCAAGAGGAGAGCTCTTGTTTTCGATTTCGATCGGCGTTTCACCCCCGCTGAGATAGACCTCACAAGGGGAAAGCGGATCATTGACTCTGAGATGAGCGGGATCCTCAACAAAGCTCTCAGAGGCCTCAAGCGCTTGAGGGAGCGGGGATCATTTGATGTCCCCGGGCCTTGCAAAAAAGCGATCGAAACATGGTACTATGAGAGTAATCAGATCATGCAATTTCTCACCGAGCACTATTATGAGACGGTCACCCGCAAAGGGACACCGTTTCTCAAACTATATGACCAATATGTTGAGTGGACACATGATCAGGGATCAAAAAGGAGTTACTCAAGGCAAGGCCTGAGGCAAGCTCTTGAGTCAATGGGTCACCGCTACAATGAGAAAACGGGCAACGTATCAGGGTTACTCCCTGAATTGAGAGAGGAGGACCCAGAATGATTGAGCCTCTCAAAATTGCATATGCTGATCCCCCGTACCCTAATTGTGCCCATTTATACAAGGGGCAACCTGAGTATGTGGGGGAAATAGATCATGAGAAATTAGCTAAAAAACTACTCACTGAATATGACGGTTTTATTTTGCATACGTCCTCAACAGCTTTGCGATTTATACTCCCCATGTTTCCTGATCCTGAAATCAGAATCATGAGCTGGGTTAAACCCTTTGCTACTTTTAAAAGGAATGTATCGGTTGCATATGCCTGGGAACCTGTATTAGTCAGATCAGCCAGAAAACCAAAAGTATCTCACCGAATTGTCATGAGAGATTGGGTCTCACAATCAATTACACTCAAAAAAGGTCTTGTTGGGGCAAAACCCCCCGTGGTTTGTGAGTGGGCTTTTGAGATGTTAGGAGCTCTCCCGATTGACTATTTTGATGATCTTTATCCTGGGACCGGAATAGTCAAAAAAACCTGGGATCAATGGTGCAAGCGAGTCAACATGCTAGGTTATGAGGAGGAAACAGAATGAGTCTTTTTGAGATCATTATTTGTGTTTTGGTTGCACTTTTTATGCTCAGTCAATGGGTAATTGCGTATTTTTTTGGATATGCAAGAATTGAGCAACGCAATTGGTACGTAATTGCCGCGAAAAATCTTGAGCGAAAATTTGAGCTTGATAAAACGATTCCGATTGACGAAGAAAAAAATTTAATTCATCAACGTTTTATGCTTGCTCATATGCGAGTATTTCAAGAGCTCAATGAGGAGGATGAGTCATGAGCCCAAAAAAATCACTAAAAGATGTTACTGTCCCAATGAAAGAATTATTCCCCGATGCTTATCCGTTTTATGGGGGTCTGAAACGAGCTGTTGAATTTAGGCTGCAATGGGAATACATCCAATCGTTTATTGAGGATTTAAAAACAAACGGAAACACTGAGCAAGCGGTTTTTCATGCTTGCCGTGAGTGGGATCTTTGAGGAGGAAACAGAATGAAAAAAGGACAACGGATTAAATTGAAGCAATCGAGAGTTGCTGAGGCTATGTCAATGGTTGGGGAGACTGGGACAGTGACCGGGAAAAGTCTGAGTCACAAGGGAGTCTATACGGTGAAACTCGATAACCCTCCCGGGCCAAAGACCGATCGGTTACTCAAGACAAATGGAATTCATGAGAGCTATCTTGAGGAAATCGAATGAGGACGATCAAAGCTCTTGTAACCTCATTGCTTGAGTTTCTTGAGGACTACTTTTGTGATCTGTATGACGGGGAGATCGATTGACCTCAAAACGGAAAAAGGGACCGTACAAAACCCGGGCTGAGAAAATTCTCAGCTTGCTTTCTCGTAATCGAAACCGCTGGTTAACCTGTAGGCAAATCGGGTCAATGCTCGTCTCAAGAAAAGCGGTCCCCAGGCCAACAACTCAACGGGAGGTCAAGTTGCTCATGGGATCGGTTGGGACAACCCTCAGATATATGAGGGAGCGGGGGCAAATCGATCACCGTCTGATCCGTGAGACCCGCTATGAGTATAGAGCTTTTCGAGTCGATAGTAATCACGAGAATATTTGTTGCCATATTTGCCGCTCAACCGATGATCTCGATCGGTATCGGGGAAAATGGCATTGCCGAAACTGCCTCATAGGTGAGGAGGATAACTCTGCAACGGTACAAGCGTTGATCTCAACCGGGGGCTCAAATTTGGGACTAATTGACTGATGATTGATACTGAATTTAACGGGGGTTGGGTCCTCTCCTCATCAAGCGATCCTTTTGCGCTTGCAATCGTTGACGGTCTTGCTGAGTTTTCGGCATACGGTCCCCACTATTCAAGACGATCACCGGGGTCAAGGACTTTTACCGGTTGCGGTCAAGAGATCGTTTTACTACATGAAAGTCTTTTAGCAGTTTGGGCAGTTGTATACCAGAAAACCCCAGCAAAAAGAGGGACCGGATCTAGTCGCGGAAAAACAGGAAACACGGATCAAAACACTCAATGGTTGTGGCGAAACATGCTTTTCAGGAGGCTCCCGAAATGTCCTGTAATAGCCTCTGAGTTAGTAAAGACAGCGACAAACGCAACCTATAAGGCTTGGAAATTAAAATACAAAACATTGCCCCCTGAGCGACTCAGGACCGAAATTGAGATCGCAAAAGTAAGATCGAAAAATCCTGGGTATTGTTACCGGGTTGCTGGGTATACTGTTGATCGAATTGTTCGCGGCAAACTGTATCTCTTTGCACCTCAACTCAATCTCTTTTGAGAAAAAAGGGAAAAAATAGTTGACAGCCCCCTTGAGCGGATCTATTATGAGTGTATCAACTGACCTGGGAGGGTCAAACGGTCAAAGAGGAGGAAACCAAAATGAGGACAGTTGAGCAACAAGAAAACATCAACAAAGCGATCGTCAAAAAACTCAAGACCATAACTAATCGGGGGATGAGTTTGAGCTCATGTTGTACGTTCATAACTCTCACCCGTTTAGAGTTGGGGAGATTGACGCTAAATACTATGAGCCTCTCAACAAGAGAGGTCAGGAGGATCCCGTTGCCGCGGTGATCGTAATTCGGGAGGGGGCAAAATGACCGATCAGATCAAAATCTGTCTTGATTGTCAACATTATCTTGAGGGACCTCAGATCAAGAAATGCAGGAAAAGTGCTCATCCAACTCATGCTGATACATGCTCTCTTTTTGAGCAAGCTCTTGAGCCCGTTGATCCTGAGCCCAAAGAGGATCGGCAATATTGGCTTATGACCCCCGGGAAAAATAATACAACATATGTTGCCCGTTGCTTTTCGAGTCTCAAGAATTTGCTTGAGTATGCCGAAAAACAAAGGACTCCTCTCAATAAGATTTTTGCCTTGAGCGCAAGAAATCTCAAGTTGAGGCTTGAGGTTGAGGATAACTAGTCACCGTTAAACAGTGGGCTTGAGACCCCCGGGCAATGGTTGCCCAAATCGAAAACAACCAACGGGAGGTTTGACAACATTCTCACAAAACGTCCACATTGGCGAAAAAGTTTCTGCTTCGCAACTCAAGCCCACTGTTTGGCGGTGAAAAGGAGATCGAAAAAAAAATGATTGAGGAATATGATAACAACTCAGTAATACTAAAAGATTGTGAGTGCATTTGTGACTCAAGAAAAGCGATCCTTGTTTCCTCAGATCTTTTTGATGAGCCTTTGTGGTTTCCGTTGAGTCAGATACATGATGACTCTGAGGTATACAAAAACGGGACCTCAGGAAATTTCATTTTCTCTAACTGGATAGCCAAAGAAAAAGAGCTGATATAATGGCAAAAGTGACCGCAGCAAAAAAGGGAGAGCGGGTGAGATCCTATCCCCTGGAAAAAGATCACGGGTGGAGCTCCCGCAAAGCGGAAACTGACGGGATCGTGATAGTCCTTGATCCTCATGAGAGTCTCAACGGGGGTTGTTTCATTTCGCTTGATGATCTTGAGGATGCTCTCAGCGCTTTCTATACCTTCAAATGAAAAAAGCAACAAAAGCACAAAAAGCGCTTGACAACCCCGGACCGAATATGAGAGGAGAGATCTCATGAGTTTTCTTGATCTAGTCGCTGAGAGATACGGAAATCCCCGGGCCATTTTCGCAACCGCTGAGAAAATTCCTCACGGGACCCCGGTCAAGATCTTTGTTGAGAATGAAACCCAAATCATTGACGCGATCTCAACTGGCAAAAAGGAAAAGGGTTGTCATGTTGTATCCGTCAAGAAAAAGAATCGATCATGGCGATTGAGGATGAGACCGCGAAACATTCTCATTTGCTGGTAATAGGACCCGCAACCAAAAAGGAGTTTGAGAAATGCAAGCAAGGATCGTCTTTGACATGAAGATCGCCTCAGTGGAATTTCGAGGCATGGATGAGATCGAAAAGACAGTGAGCAAAGCGCTCAAGGCTCATCTTGCCTCTTTGACTGGGGGCAAGAAAAGGGGACGGAAGCCCGGATCGAAAACCGCCACAAAGACAACCGCGAAAAAGAGCAAGGCTCCCTCGAAAAAGGCTCCCGCGAAAAAGGCTCCCGCGAAAAAGGCTCCCGCGAAAAAGACAACAAAGGCAAAAACCGCTCCCATTCCCAGCGGTGAGAAATTCTAAACAACAAAAGGAGTGAGAAACAATGAAAGTACAAGTAACACTCGAAACCCCTGAGGAGGTCAAGAAATTCCTCAGCTTGATCGAAGGGAAAAAGACCCGGGGAAGGCCCAAAAAGGTCAAGGACCCTGAGCCCGATCCTGAGCCTGAGGATCCTGAGGAGGATCCTGAGGAGGATCCTGAGGAGGATCCTGAGCCCAAAAAGAAGCGCAAGAGCAAGAAAAAGGGCAAGAGCAAGAAAAAGGGCAAGGCCAAGGGAGTTACTTTGCGGCAACTGAGAAAGGCTGCGAATGACTATGCGAAGGAAAACGGGCCTGATGACATTGAGGAGATTCTTGAGGAGTATGACATTGACTCCCTCAATGACCTTGATGAGTCAGACTATGCCGATTGTCTCGCAAAGATCGCTGAGCTGAGCGAATAGATCCCACCGTAAAGGAAAGCCCACCAATGACAAATCACGCCAAACACTCTCCTTCAAGTGCTCATATTTGGGCACGGTGCGCGGGGGCTGGGGTTTTGCCTCAGCCTCCCGCTCCCCCTCCCTCAATTCATATGCTGCAAGGGACCTCAGCCCATATGATGCTTGAGAAAGCTCTTGAGAATGACATTGATCCTTTGACGTGGACTCAAGTCCCTGTCATTGAGGGTAAGAAAAGGACCCCGGTTGCGGTCACCGATGAAATGAGATCCGCGGTTGCAACCGCGGTGAGTGAGATTGAAAAAATCTTAGACTCTTGCAAGTTTCCTATTTATTACGTTGAGCAAATGCTTGTCATGAGACAAGTCAGCAAAACCGTTTTTGGGACCGCTGATCTTGTCATTGATGACAAAACCGCTCTTTGGGTCATCGATTATAAAAACGGGGCTGGGGTTGAGGTCAACGCTGACAACAACTATCAGCTTGCGCTTTATGGCCTGGGAGCTCTTGCCGAATTTGGACGATCGGATCGTCCTCTCCATTTGGGGATCATCCAACCCCGGGCCAGATCGGGAAACACTGTCAAGATTTGGACCATCAAAGATTCAAAAGCCTTTGAAGATCATTGGTCAGAAAAATTCAAAAAGGCTTTGTACCGTATCGATCAATTTTCCGTTTTGCCTCCCGGTCAAAGATATACAAGCGGGGATCACTGTCATTGGTGTCCCGTCAAGATTGTTTGTCCCAAGGTCATTGAGCAAACCGTTTTATCAATGGTTGCCGATACTGCAAAAATGAAAAAAATGGGTTTCGATTATCTGATCGAAATCTTTAGAAATAAGACTCAAATTACTGACATTCTCAAAACCGCTGAGCAATATGCTCATGAGAGAGTTTCCCGCGGTGACAAGATCCCAGGTTTCAAACTCGTCAACGGCAAGTCTAAAAGGCAATGGATCAACCCGGATCAAGTTGAGGATCTCTTGCATGAGACCGATCATGATCCTGAAACGTTTCTCAAATACTCCCTCAAGTCTCTTGCTGAAATTGAAAAGCTCATGAGTAAAGATTGGGTTGACAAGCATACAATCAAATCGTCAGCAAAGACTCAGCTTGTTTTCGAATCTGATCCCAGGCCTGAGGTCAGTGAGATCAACGCTGATGATTTCGAGAAATTCTAGGAGGGGATATGCGAAACGGTCAAAGCGTAACAATCAAGATTGAGGCAAAGAATGACGGTTTTGAGCGATCGATTTTCGCTGAGCCTCGATTGCCCCCGATCCCGATCGGTGAGCTTTCATTTTTGTTGCTCGATACTCTGATCTTTTTCTTTCAAAGTCACTTAGAAATGGATCAGGAAAAAGCATACATGGAGACTGAAAACATTCTCAAGCAAATGAAGACCGTCTATATTCCTGACGGCGAGACAAAAGAAAGGACCCCGGACAATGGCTAATCTCAAAAAAGGAAAAATGTTGAGCTCAACAAAGTTTAGGACCCCTGAATTTCGGATGAGTTTTCCTCACTTGTTTGAGCCTCACGGTTTCGAAGATGAGACCCCGTGTCATTCCGTGACAGCTCTTTTCCCTCAGTCTGCAAACCTCAAGTGTTTTGAAAAGGCTGTACAAGCGATCATTGACGAAAAGCTCAACGGCAAGCGCTCAAAGAAACTCAAGATCGCTGAGATTAAAGACGGGGATGAGATAGAAACCAAAGAGGGAGATCCCAGGCCTGAGACTCAAGGTAAAATGGTTATTCGCCTCAAGAGCAAGAATCGCAAGCCCCGGGTTTTTGACTCCTCAAGAGATGATATTGACAACCCTGACGAGATCTACGGCGGTTGTTACGGGGTTGCCGTTGTCGAAGCGTATTTGTGGAAAAACTCATTTGGGATCGGTGTCTCCTTTGGTCTTTTGGGAGTTCAGAAAACAAGGGACGGTGAACCGTTTCTTGGAGGCGTTGACGCTGATGATTTCGAGGACGTTGACATTGATGAGGATGAGGATGACTATGAGGGTCAATTTTGATCTATCTCGCCTCGCCATATACCTATAAACATGAGGACCCTGAGCAAGTTGATCTAATTCAACGCTTGCGCTTTGAGGCGGTTTGCTCGTTTGCTGCTCAACTCATGCTTGACGGGTTGAGGGTTTTCTCACCGATCAGTCATACTCATCCGATCGCTCTTGCGGGTGAGCTCCCCGTCAATTGGGAATACTGGGAGAAATACGATCGGGAAATGCTCTCCTTTTGCAAGCGGGTCATAGTGCTCATGCTCCCGGGTTGGAAAACCTCAACGGGTGTCCAATCTGAGATCGAGATCTCCCGCGAAATGGGGATCCCGGTTGAATATGTTGATCCGATCCTCTTTGGGCTCCCCCTCTCTGATGATCTCTTGACCGCTGCATAATATGTCACCCCAGGTCACAAGGATCGATTTTGAGACCCGGTCTCCGGTTGACCTCAAACGGTCCGGGGCTTGGATCTATGCTCGTCATCCTCAAACTGAGATCCTTTGTCTCTCATTCAAGCGGGGGAGTGGAAAAACAAGAATTTGGGTTCCTGAATATTTCATTGAAACAGGAACCGAAATACCTGAATTATTGGCCTTGTCTATCGCTGAGGGAGACATTTTTGAGGCTCACAATGCCTTTTTCGAGCGGGTTATATGGAAATTCATCGCTCAGACTCGCTGGGGCTGGCCTGAGCTCCCTCCTGAGCGCTGGGCTGATACTGCGGCAATAGCTGCAGCCCGGGCATTGCCGCGGTCACTGGACGGGGTTTCTCAAGCGCTGGGGTTGTCTGAGACAAAGGACATGACCGGTCATCGGATCATGCTGAAACTGAGCAAGCCTCGCAAGCCCAGCAAATACAACAAGGCCCGATACCATGCAAAGCCGAAAGATTTTGAGAAACTGTACAAGTATTGCATAAGGGACACCCGGACCGCTGAGGGGGTTTCGACAACGTTGGGACCGCTCTCAGCCTTTGAGCGTCAGATCTGGGAGCTTGACCAGCGGATCAATTTTCGAGGGGTCTATTGTGACCGGGAGGCAATTGAGGGAGCTCTCAAGATCCTCTCGCAACTCAAGCGAGAGGCCAATGAGCGGATCGTTGAGCTGACAAATGGGGAGATCGAAACAATCAGTCAGGTCAAAAAGATTGTTGAGTTTGTCAATGAGCTGGGCCTTTCGATTTCATCGATTGCAAAGGACAAGGTCAAGACCGCTCTTGACCTCCCTCATTTGGATCCGATTGTCAGGGAAATCCTTGAGTTGAGACAAGCCTCAGCCCGATCCTCAACTGCTAAATATGAGTCAATGCTTGAGAGGATGGATACCGACAACCGGATCCGTGAGCTCATTTTGTTTCACGGGGCTCATACTGGACGCTGGACCGGAAAAGGAATCCAGATTCAAAACTTTCCTCAAGGGAGCATCAAAGATCCTGATGAGATTGAAACCGCAATTGAGATCATCAAATCCGGTGATTCAAAGCTAATGAGTCTCATGTATTCTGATCCTTTCGATGTCCTTTCAAGTTGCCTGAGAGGTATGCTGAGAGCTCAACCCGGATCCCGTTTCATTTGTGCTGATTACTCAGGAATTGAAGCCCGGTTTCTTATGTGGTTAGTTGGAGAGACTGAGGCGGTTGAAATGTTCCGATCCGGGGCTGACATTTACAAGGTTCTTGCGTCAGTGATTTTCAGCAAATCGATTGAAGAGATTGAACATGATGAGAGGGAGCTAGGCAAGCGGGGGATTTTGGGTTGTGGTTATCAAATGGCCTGGAAAAAATTCAAGGTCACTTGTCAAGTTATGTACGGGATCACAATTTCTGAGTCAATGGCAAAACGGGTTGTCAATGCATACCGCAAGAAATATGCAGACGTGCAACGCTTTTGGTATGCAATCGAGGCCTCAGCTATCAAAGCGGTCCTCAGAAAAGGAAAGCGGATCGATTGTGGCAAGGTCAGTTGTCAGTATCGGGACGGTTTCTTGTGGATCCGGTTGCCCAGCGAGAGAGAGCTTGCTTATTACGATCCCAAAATTGAGGATCACCCGAAATTTGACAAGGCTCAGCTCACCTATATGGGAGTTTCCCCGCAATCCTACAAATGGGAGCGTCAAACTACATACGGGGGGAAACTTACTGAAAACATAGTTCAAGCGAGTTGCTTTGATGTTATGGCGGGGGCAATGCTTGAAATTGATCTTGAGTATCCAATTGTGTTGACTGTCCACGATGAGATTGTTTCTGAGGTCCTTGAGGGGAGAGGATCTCTCGATGGCTTTTGTGATATAATGGCAACGGTCCCCAAATGGGCTGAGGGTCTCCCCCTCAATGTTGAGGGTTGGGAGGGTCTCAGATTTCGAAAATAGGACCCGGGAAAAGGATTGCAAATGTTGACAGGGTTATTGACCGGAATCATTACCAGCTTTCTCAAATTAGTTGGGAGTGAGGCAAAAGCTGAGGTCATGAGGAGACGAGCAAAAGAGGCCCGGGAAAGAAAGAAACAACAAGAGTTGCTCAAGCGAAAGGCTGAGCTCAAAGCAAAGCGGGAGGCTCATGAGAAACTAGTCAAGGAATATCGTGAGAAACAAGAGCAACTCAAAAAGGAGATTGCTGAGGCTCAAGCGAGATTTCGTGAAGAGTGGAAAAGGACTAACACTCCCGGTGAGATTCCTGACAATCCATATGATGAGGAGGAAAACGGATGAGATACACACTATCACTTTTTATTTTTGCGCTGGGTCTTTGTAGCCTGGGATTGACCATTGATGACACAATTGACGCTTGCAATGAGGTTGAGCAACATATAAATTTGTTTCATTTCAATTCCCCGGACCGGATCCGCAAGCAAGCTCTCAAATATGTTGCTTTTGTAGTTCATTGGTCTGAGGAATATCAGATCGATCCGCTGCTCACGGCAACAATTATTGACATGGAATCCAGTTGGATCCCAAATCGCCCGGGCAAATTGGGCGAAATTGGATTAATGCAAGTCCACTATTCCCCATTCAAAAAAGGTTTTGACCTTTCAAGGCCAACCGATCAAATTCACGCGGGAGTCAAAGCGTTGAGATATTGTTTCGATATTTGCGGATCTGAGCTCAATCGAGGTCTGACCGGATATGCAACGGGTAAATGTAACAAAAGTTATCCCGGGCTCAGATTGAGGCTCAAGAATTATCGAGAGACTTTGAGACTACATAGGGTCAAAGAAAAAGCGGATCCGATGATCGATGAAATAGACAACCTTTTGAGGGAGTTGAGATGAGCAAAAAGAAGCAAAAAGAAACGGTCACAATTGCTGAGGCTGCAAATGAGACCGGGTTGACTCCTCAGTTGATCCGGGCCTATTGTCGGGCGGGAGTTTTCGAGGGAGCTGAAAAGATCCGGGGAACCCGTTGGGCAATTCCTCGAAAGGATCTCAATGAGCTCATTGAGGACAAACTTGACCTCAGCGGTATCTTTGCCCGGTGATCATGCTCACTCTCGAAAAAGAGATTGAGCGCAAATTTTGTGAGGTCATAAAGGACAAAGGGGGCTTTGTTGTCAAATTCACTGACCCAGCAAGACGGGGAGCCCCCGATCGTCTAGTGCTCATTTTTGGAGTCTGTTTCTTTGTTGAGTTTAAAACTCCCCGCGGGAAACTGGCAAAGCATCAAATCGAATACGCAAAGAAACTCAATGAGCAAGAGATCAAAGTTTTTCTCATTGACTCTCACGAAAAGTCTGACCGTTTTTTATCTGCTTTGGGGACCGGACCGATTGACCCGATCTGCTTTCTACTCAATACCGTTGAATGAAATACAATCCTGAGCCCTATCAGCGCAAAGGTACAATTGAGCTTTTGCAAAATCGAAAGTTTGGCCTTTTGTTTGATCCGGGCCTGGGAAAAACGGCAACGGTCTTGCACTATCTCAAAGCGCTCTCATTGTATCAAGACAAAATCAAAGCGCTCATCATTGCTCCCCGGTTAGTTTGTCTTGACGTTTGGCCTGAGGAGATCGATAAGTGGGATCAATTTCGGTCATTGTCTCATGTCCAATTGAGAAACCTTGAGCCTTTTGAATTTGGAAAAACAATCAAGGATCTCAAAAACCGATCTGAAAATATTTGGTTGACCGCTCCCGATCTGTTTCGATTGCGCGATCTGTTTTCTGCTCTTGTAAGATCGATCTCAAAAGAACACAAGATCCCATTTCGAAATTTTGACTATTGGATGACTCAAGGGAGCTATCAGCGAAACAAGTTTTATGATCTCATCAAAAGCGATCCCTCAATCTGGCCTTTTGATGTCCTTGTTGTTGATGAGTCATCGAAATTCAAAAACGCAAGCTCAAAGCGTTTCAAGGTCTTGAGAAAATTTATCCCGTTTTTCTCAAGACGGGTGATCATGACCGGGACCTTTGCCCCTAACGGACTTGAGGACATTTTCTCTCAACAATACATTATCGACAACGGCAAAACGTTTGGGAAACAGATCACAACCTTTAAAGACAAATATTTCCAAATCGACAACCCCCGTTATTACACTTACAAGATCAAGGGTCCCGCTGAGGCTGAGGAGATACAAGAAAAGGTTTCGTCATGGGTCATGAGACTTGACGCTGATGACTATCTTGATCTATCTGAGATCGTCCACAACAAGATCCTCATTAGCCTCTCAAAACGAGATCAGAAACACTATGACAACGTTGAAAGGGACTATTTCACTGAGCTTGACACGGGAGAGGATCTCATTGCTCCCTCAGGCTCAGTAAAATATTTGCTTTGCCGTCAAATGGCAAGCGGGTCCTATTACGATCCCGGGAGGCCTGACAAAAAAGTCAAGACGGTGATCCCGTTTCACAAGAGGAAAACTGAGAGACTTGCTGAGCTCATTGATGAGTTGCACGGCAAACCGCTGATCGTTGCCTATGTCTATAGGTCAGATATGACACAGATACAAAAGGACCTCAAGAAAAAATTACCGTGTATCGGGGGTCATACTTCTGAGAAATTGGCCCGGGCTCATCTCAAACGTTGGAATCAGAAAAAGATCCCCGTTTTGCTTGTACAAGCCTCCTCAGTTGCTCACGGTTTGAATATGCAAAGCGGGGGCAACGATCTATGTTTCTATTCACTGACGGATCATCTTGAGGACTATGAGCAACTCATAAAGCGGATCCATAGGAGGGGGACAAAGGGTCAAGTAAGGGTCCACTATCTGATCATGAGAAATACATTTGACATTATGGCATATCGACGGATCAGAAACAAAGAAGCAACTGAGAGGGACTTGCTCAAAGCGCTTGAGCAATATCGAAAGGACAAAAGATGAGCGGCGAAACAACCTCAGACCCGATCAGTCCCGCGCACTATTCGAGACTCAACCCGCAACCTTTCGAGGTGATCAAGGCCTGGGAGCTCAATTTTTTTCTAGGCTCAGCGGTCAAATACATTGCCCGGGCTGGGCACAAAGAGGGAGCCTCAGAGGAAACCGATCTCAGGAAAGCGATCAAGTTTCTTGAGTTGTATCTTGAGGCTCCTGAGTTATCCTAGAAACCGGTTGTCAAGAATTTCTGGATCAATGCTGAGAGACCGGAAATGAGAAGAGTTGTTGCGCCGATCAACGCGGCAATGAGTTTGGAATCAATTCCTTTTAACTCTTGAGGAGGAAAGGATCTCCCGCTCCCGCTTTTTGGACTGTGAAATTCCTTGACATGATTTCCCATGTTTTTCTCAACGTCAGTTGTTGTTGCTAAAAATGGCAGCGTCGCCTCAAGTTTACTATCAATGTTTGAAATTTGCGTACTAATCGAATTTGTTTTACTATGTAAATCATTTACATCTTTTCGGAGAGTATCTCTCAAGTTGTCGATCTCATCTTGTGTTTTAGGAGGCATTTGAGATCCTTTCTAGCTTCTGAACATAGCAAGGGGGAGCCTATAGATATTGCCGCTTTCAGGTTGCCCGGAGTCAGGCTCAACTATGACCCAAAGATCCCGACCGTCAAAAACAAGGTCATTGTGAGGACCGAAATTGATCGTGCGATCATGAGGCGTGATCAAAAACGGGGTTGCAATGTCGGTCAATTGTCTGATCTCAGGATCTTGACGATCAATTTGTGAGAATTTCGAAGCATCGATCTTGAGCAATGCAAACTGATTGCCAGTCCCGCCCGGGAGATCAATATTCGTGAGCATCCAAAGATTGATCCCGTCAAAGACCATACCCCAGCAAGCATTATCATAATGAGTGACCTCCCCTGACACGTAAGCTGGCCCGGGGATCGTCGTCTGACCTCGGATAATTTCATCAAGATCAGCATCAAGGTAATTGTGAGATTTGACGAGCTCAACTAAATCACCGCTGAGGCTATAAAGAGCACTGACAAAAGCGCGGTTTGACTGTCCAATCGCGCAAAGTCTAGCCCCTCGCGTTGTCAAGGCCCGGGGGTAGTTTGCTCCCCCGCACCCCGTTGTTGGGGCTGCAATCTGAGCTGAGCATAAGTGACTTGCGCTTGTTGTTGTATCATTGACAACAAAAAAGATATACTGACCGTCAGAACAAATCCCCTCAACCGCTTGCATGTTGATTCCGGTGGGGGCATCCCCGGCCCCTCCCGCGGTCAGGAAACCCGTTGACCTATTGACGATCTGAACTGCAGGAGCCCCCGCGGTTGTGATATTGATCCACCCCTGAGAAATCGCAAGATAAGTCGCATCAGCAATTATCACCTTAGCATGTTTATAATAAAGCGGCTGAGGCCCGTTGCCCGATCCTGACAATGAGGATCCGGTTGCAGCCCAGCCCGTTTTAACGTTCCAGGTTGCAAGATCCCACGCTTGAATTCTATAAACGTCAGGGGAGGCGTTGCTATCAATGAAAACAACATACGCTGAGACCCCGTCAGTGCACATTGACACAACTGACCAAACCTCACCACCTTCTGAGGGGAGGTCTAACTTGAGATCATTTGAGGTCCCGACTTGTGTCAATGACCGCGGATCCCAAACTTCGATCACGGTTGCCGCGTTGTCAATGGCAAGCAATCGGGGATCGTTCTCAGCGGTGAAATAGACCTCAAGATCTCGATACTCTTTACCACTGCCCCCCGCGATAAAATTGGTAACGTCATTGCCGACACCCCATGAGTCAGGCCAAAGACCCGTTGAGATCGCCAGCTGGGGATCCGTTGACCCCTCAAAAAAGGAATCAACCCGCTCTTGCACAATGCGATCAATCTTGTCCTCAATCTTGTCAAATAACCAGTTAATCCACTCAAAAGGGACTTGCTCATTGTCAACCCAGCCTAGATCCTGTTTTGGGTCTGACGGGGCTGTTTTGGTTCCCGCGTTTGCCCAGCGCTTGAGAAATTTTCCTATAGTCATTTTGTACCTCTCATCAAGGCCAGTTGATGATCTCTAACTTGACCCCCGCTGATACGGGTGCAAGCCTTTCGATGATTCTACGTTGAGCCCCCGTCAAAGCGGTTGCAAGCTCAACGGTCACATAGCCAATTTCAGGAGACCGGATCTCAGACTCAATTGAGAAAACAAATTTAATGAATTCATAGATCGCGGGGATCGTCGATTTTGAATAAGTCGCCTTGACTTTACCAAACAGATACTCACGATATATGTCGTCAGAAGCAAGGTTATCAGTGGGGAGCCCGTTGAGGCTTGTCAAAACCCCACCATCAAGCGCTGAGAGGCTTGAGAGACCTTGATCCGGGTTGTCAGGGTCCCCCACTGCCTTGAGGGTAAATACCCCGCTGTCAGGGACCTCCTCAGCTGGCCTGGGAAAGCCTACGATGTCCCCAACTTGATCTAGCCAAACTCCCTCAGCGGTTTCGATCGTGCGATACAACAAGAGCCCCTCAAGGACAATGTCAGTGTCCTCAAAACGGGCTGCGATTGCCGTCAGTATCGCTTGCCAGTTAGGCCCATCCGAAAACTGATTGAGAAGCCTCCCGATTGCCTTTATTGATCTTGCTCCCATTATGAGAATACCCGGACATTGGGGAGCGTTATAACCGCTCTCTCATTGGTTGCAATTGCTAGGTTACCAGTCCCGGACGGTGGAAATGATATATCAAGTTTCAAATCTGATACATAGTGACCGGGGACAGAATTGATCGGAGTATATAAACGGGTGAATTCTACATCTTCACCGATCTCGAAATTCTCATAGTAATCAACGATCGCTTGTTTGATCTGGTCATCCCCGTCCGGGGGATACTCCGAATCAGTTACAACCGTAACGTCAATATAGTTGGTAATGTCATCGGGTCTCTCAAAGGTGATCGTGTAAGTCTCACCCGTGATCGGATCCACGTATGCAACGGGAGTATCCCCAAACATCCCGATCCCAGCGCTGAGGGTTTCGAAAATCGCTTGAGCAATGTCCGTATCTGATCCCCCTAACACGATCGCCCAAATA